>Ga0256839_1001951_pt1 | contig 23995 bp, 23 predicted proteins | sample 354166metaG_FD_185968 | JGI IMG/M metagenome (GOLD analysis project Ga0256839, IMG submission 185968) | Hydrothermal vent microbial communities from Mid Atlantic Ridge, Atlantic Ocean - 354-166 | ecosystem: Environmental > Aquatic > Marine > Hydrothermal vents | place: Atlantic Ocean: Mid... | reverse complement strand
CATAATCTAACTTATCAGTATTTTTCCAAACTATATTTCCTGTCAATGCATCAGCAATATAGACAGCAGAACCTCTTGAGGTGTTTCCATCATCTATCTCTACAGAGCCTAACTTACCATTATCATCTATATATCCACCGCCGAATACAACTACTGGCTGTAATTTTTTTGCACTCACTCCATGACGAAGGTAGGTTAATTTAGGCTTTGAAAAAGTATAACCAAGGTCCGAATAACCGCTGCTGCTATTATCTTTTTTCCACTTTAAAACAGGGCTAGTAGGGTCTGTAACATCTAATGCATAGTAAGCCTGACCACCACGACGTAAACCAAAATAAAGCATTACCGTGTTTTTAGGTGCTTTGCTTAAAAGATCACCTTTTGCAAGCTTGTCAGTCCTTAAGTCCCATACTGTAATTTCACTATCAACACCATAGGGATGATCATCATCTGGGTCATCAGCATGAAGTACTTTTAAGTTTTTAAGTAGTTCATGTGGCATATAGGCAAATGCTTCTGTACCATCTTTTGCATTGATAGCATGCACAAAACCTTCATTGGTACCTATAAAGATGATACCTTCATTCGACTTACCCAAATTAGGTACAAAAACAGGCTTACTGTGGATAATATCCCCCATACTATGACGTGCTGTTCCATCAGACTTTTCACCTTTTACAAATTTTATTAGCTCATCAACTTTATCAGCAGCTACACCTAGATCACTAGCTAAAACATTACTACTTGATAAAGAAACAAGTGACGAGCCATTATCCGTTAAAACTTTTCGCGTTGTTGGATCAATTTTATTCGCAGCACCTCCACTTGTCACAAAGTCAGTTCCTGCAGAGCTTGCCCATAAGTCTTGCGCTGTTGCGAGTAAGTTACCATCAGTACCAAAAATATTTTGATTATTTACATCAACTAACTTGCCATCTTTTTGCTTAAACTTTTTTAAATTACCCTGCCAGCGTGACCCAAATGCCTTTTTAAACACAGGTAAATAAACATCATCACCGTTGGTTAATGAGGTACCTGTAGAAACAGTATAGGTAGGAGAGCTAAATAATCGTGCACGTTTAGTAGCACCGGTTAACGCATCTTTTAAAGCTTTTACAAGTTCTGGGCCATTCTCCGCAGTAAAAAATGCACCACCTCCTGCTACCGCTAGATCATTTAAATAGGTTTGTGCGGGTGCAGAACCTTGCAGTGCAAAACCAATAGTATAGACATTTATTGGCTGTTTTCCTGCAATACTATCTGTACCATCAACCTTCAAAGGACTGTTATCGGTTTCTGATAAAAACTTAGCCATTTCAATACCACAACGACCGTAATAATCGATATTCTCTTGGTTACCCCAATCATATCGGTCTGTAGGAAAAGGTACCGTGGTACAATTGTTTCCATTTGGTAATGTACTATAAGAAGCGCCAATCAAGTTACTCACTTTTTGTGCGCTAGCGTTTAAAGAAGGTTCACCATCAGAAAGTAAAATAATCGCATTACTTTGACACTCACTTGTCATCGGTGATCGATATGTTAACCCGGACGCCTGTTGGGTTACGCAGCTCTGCTCACTACATTTTTGTACAGCCTCTGTTGCCGGACAACTCCACTTGGGTGTCCCCGAACACTTGGTATAGGCTAACTTAGTTTTATCACATATAAACCCACTTAATTCATCAATTACCTTACAGTTTGATAAATTTGGTAAAGCATTGCAATCCTCAACAGTACTTTCAGTACATTGATAACCTGGGGTAACGACTTCTGGGACAATTTGACATTGACTTGCATCTGTCGCTGTTCCACAAAATGTCTCCGTTAATCGATCACATTGAACAGTAGGTGTTATATCGGTACAACCTCCTGTATCTGTTGCAGAAGTAATATTGTAACTATAAGTACTTGCTGTGCAACCTGTAATTGCTTTTGTCGTATCACACTGTAGACTCGGGTTAACATTTGCACCTCCTTGGTAACATGTTTTTACTCCAGTACAAACTGCAGTATTAGTAACTGATCCATCGGCGATATGGTCTCCGCTATAGGTACTAGGATGAGCCGCACGCACATCATTCGGCGCTTGGTTACCATAATCAACTATGCCTCCTCGCATATACAATGCTGCTTCGTAGAGCGCATCAACTATCGGCGTACCTCCGCCATACTTCCAACCATTGATTATAGTTTGTAAATATGATCGAGTTGAATCCACACCATCAACAGGTACAGGAGCCAAGTAAGATTGTGAGAGGTCTGTAAAAGAAGTATTAGATTTTAGTATTGATTCTGCATCGGTATCAAAAAGAATGCCGTCATTATTCAAATCATCATCAATATTAGTCACAGGATAAGCCGGCCCATAAGCTTGCCCATATGAAGTATTACCATTACCAAATTCATTACTGAAACTCATTATCCCAATATTCACATCGGTCGTATCAGGGCTACTGATTAAGTTCTTTAAAGAATCCTGCAAAACGTCCATTCTTGTTTTTGTGGTTGCTCCTACGGTAGCATTCATACTACTCGAACCGTCCATAACAAACATGATATTGGGCGGATACAAGGGCTTTTCGCTATTAAAAATATCAGTATCATCCGCAATGGCTAACGTAGACACGCTACTTATAAAACAGCCAAGTAGGACTTTTAAGACGCTTTTTGTATTGATTTTGTTCTTCATAATGTTCTCATTTAATCACTGATTTTCATTTTATTTTTTTGGGGCTAAAATTGCTCTGCCTTCAAAATGATTTGCGCGCGCGCCCAAAGCCTGGGTTTTTGCATCAATTTCAAACACATAGCAGGAATAATTTATTGAATTTGCCACACCACTCAAAACGGGGCAATCACCATCTCCCATAAAGGTTATCTTTGAAGTAGATTTTAATTTAACGCCGTTGGTTACCTCATCATCACCATTAGGATAAAGATGAGCCTGTGTTACCTCATGAGGCGTACCTGCAAGAACTGCAGATTTTTCAATATCAAACAAATCATTAGCAGAGGCAGAGCGCACAATAGTAGATTCTGCCCCCTGGAAAACCAACATCTGCAAGGTATTATTGCTAGACATCATAGTGCTAGTCGTTGAGTTTTTAACCGCACTCACCCCAATACCAGTGATGACTAGCAACATCACCATTGCGATAATCAGGGTCATACCTTGTTGTTTTTTTATGTGTGTTGTTTTCATTATTTTCTCTATTATTTCTCGGCAATAAACTGTAAATTTATTACAAGGTATTTCTTACCCGTATCGTAGTTGTAAATACTTTACGTTGTTTGCGATCGTTTGGAGCTGTATAGCTTGTATCCAGCAATGTGTAAGTTCTTTGTTCTTTTTTAGTATGCACAGGAAGCAAAGAGTGGACTAAAATTGCCACTTGGATACTAATTACTTTATCCTGCAAGCCTGAATTAAATAAATCCGTAGCATTTATATAGCGGTCTGCTATCAGGTCATCACCCGTATCTACACCATATAAAAACTGTATATTTTCCACACCCTCTGCAATAGGTTCTGCTCTTTTAGTCCTAGATCCTGCGCACATCAACGTATTATTAGTTTTATCTAAGAAAAAGGTGCTAAATATTTTTGCGGTATCAGAATCGCTTGTCGTTCCAACCCTACAATCCAACGGTAATTGCCCGCCTGTACAGTCTGTAAAAAAGTTAGCATCACCATAGAATACGCCCGTTATGGAGTCACCTGTTTCAACACCACCGCTAGTCTTATCAGTCGTGGTGTCAGTCGGATAAATAGTCCGGTCTAATACACTGTTATGCACCCCACATGTTTCAGACACTATGCCTGCTTTTCTTTCTACAAATCTATTGACGAGTGTTTTATTACTGGTGGATGGGTAGCCAGTATGCTCCAAAGTATTGGTAATCGCCTCAAGAGCAATTTGTGCATTATCCTCTAAGACTGAAAATTGATCACGATTGCTGCTAGATTTAATACTTAAGATATAAGAGGTTGCAATACCTGATAATAAGAAAATCCCAATCGAAGTTGCTATCAACAACTCAATGAGTGACAAACCCGTTTGTTTATTTTTATGTTTTAATTCTATGACGCTCATCGTGAAATTCTCGTATTCAATACAATAAAATCTGAATGCTGTGTAACTGTTTCGCTCTTATCTATTGCTCTCTCGGTCCAACTGACTTTTATGTTGACCTCACCATTGGCACAATTTCCTGATTTACAACCAACCTCAATCAAGCCATCTGAAAGTACATTTTCATCACCTGATGACACGGCTTTAATTCCTCCTGTTCTATTACTTGCACCATAACCACAAACGACTTTATTCATATCAAACTCCGCTAGTTGATCAGAGTCACAGCTGGCTGTGTTACCCTCACAGGTCGTTACAGCAGATGTACAGCTATACGCATCAAACTCTGCTTTAGTCAGGCTATATTTTCCATCAATCGTACCTTGTATATTCGCGCGCATTTTTTCTGCCAGGCCGTAAACAATTGCCGTTGCTTGATTTCGCATACTTGATTGTTGCGTACCTTTTAAACTTAAAACCTGAAGGCCAACAATACCTAGAATACCGATACCCAACACAAAGGCCGCTACCATCACTTCGATCAAACTGAAGCCAATTTGCGTGTTATTGGTTTGAATAGGTTGCTGCCAAGCATGTTGAGCTTGGTTGGGTTTATTAGAATGTAGATTGATTTGTTTCACATTAATCTCAAATTATTTTTATTATAGTGAGACCTTTTGCACAAAAGATGTGACGAATGAAAAACAACTAAAAATACATTAGTTTTTCTTTCATCATACTTAGTGCAAAGGTTTCATTGGCTAAGTACAGCTATTTATTACTTGAATAATAACTGATTTTAAGAGTACGTTTTGATTTTGCCGATTAACGGTAGCGTTGTTTCAAACAAAGTTTTATTTATAGAATATTAATTCTTTTTTAAAAATACTCGATGTGCTTGGTATTCGGGGTCGCAGTCTTCGACTAATTGCCAAAAATCCGATGAGTGATTCATATGAATGGTATGGCAAAGCTCATGAATCATCACATATTCAACTACCTTCACTGGCATAAACAGCAATTTACAGTTAAGGCTTATATTTTTACGACTGGAACAACTTCCCCAACGTGTTTTTTGAGCGCGTATAGTTAAACGGTTATAGTGAAACCCATGCTGTTCGGCTAATGTTGCTAACATATTACTGAAAATCACTTGTGCTTTGACTTTCAACCATTCAGCTAACAGCTGATTAAATATAGCTATTTGCTGATCATTTCCCGAAAAGTCTATAATTTTTTGCTCATCATCCATCTCAATATATAAGGGGCTAGCTTCTTGCTCATTAGTATTGTGATCTAAAATGCGCACAGCCCATGTCTCTGCAAGTAGCACGAGGTCAAGCTGATCAGGAACTCTATTATTTCGAGATTCAGGTAACTTAGAAAGTTGTTTAGCGACCCAGTCTGACTTACTTTGTATAAAATCATGAGCGTGTGAAGCTGAACTGCGATGCGGCAGAGTAACTGAAAGCTCCCCCTGATTATTCAATTTAATACGAATGTATTTTGCGCGTCGAGAAGGCTTTAAAGTGTACTGATGCTCTTTACCATTTGGTAGATTGATAAAAAAAACTTCGCTCATTAGAATCAGCTACCGCCACTCAGCTTGTTAAATTCTTTTAAAAACAAGGCTTCAAGATCATCAATAACCTCATAAGCAGAACGTCCTTGTAATATGTGCGATGTCATCAAACCCGATATGGGGTGTAAAATACTTTCTTTATCTACCATTGGATAATTTTTCGTTAAACGTTTTATTGCTTTCACCACACTTTCTTTTTCTGGACGAGGCAGCTCTAAAGGTTCTGTAGGAATACGTTTTTCCTCTACGTTTTGATTGGCTGATGAGCCCTTTTCATCGCTATTTTTAGTTTGAAGAAACTCTGCAAAATGTACTAACGTTTGTTGGTCAGCTTCGCTTAATGACTGATACAACTTAATTAACTGCCTTTCTTCTTTACTGCCTTGTGCGGGCATCATAGGAAACATAATTAAAATCCAGAGCTTCATATAAAGAAACTAGAATAGCTGGTTCAATACCATTTTGTCACGCATAAAAAAACGGAGCCTAGGCTCCGTCTTCATATAACACTTATTTATGTACTTAACTATTGTCTTTACAATACGTTCTTGCAAATTCCAATAGCTCTTCCATACTGCGAACTCTAAACTTTTGACGCTGGCGCACAAAGGAGAACTCACGTGTTAAAGGTGGGTCAAGCGGTACTGTTTTTAAAGTACCTAATTTAATCTCTTTGGCAATACTCACGCTAGAAAGAATCGAAACTCCCATACCAGCTTCAATTGCTCCTTTAATTGCTTCTGGGCTACCTAGCTCTAGACATGCTTTTAGAGCATGCTTGCCTAAACCTTGCGCTTTAACATATTCACTAACAACTTCACGGGTACCTGAACCTTCTTCACGACAAATAAATGAGCCATCAAGCACCTCTTTAATATTGACTGATTTTTGTTGTGCAAATTCGTGATCCGGTGGAACGACTACAACCAACTCATCATCACGACACTTCTCGACTAATAAGTTTTTATTCGTAACAGGGCCTTCCACAACGCCAAGATCAATGACATTGTTTTCAATCATCGAAACGATGCCATCAGTATTTGATACCCGTAGGCGTAATAATACTTCAGGGTTTTTAGCGTTAAAGTCACCCAACAATGCAGGCAACATATATTCTGAAATAGTGGTGGAAGCACCCAGTGTTAATGAGCCACTAATGCTACCAGTAATATCACGAATTGCGTTTTCCATTTCTGAGTATTTTTCAAAAATAGTTTCTGCAAATTCAAAAGCTACATGCCCTGCTTCGGTTAAGCTAACGCGGTTATGTGCGCGGTCAAACAATCGTGTATCAAACTGTTCTTCTAATTGACGTATTTGAAACGTCACTGCAGGTTGTGTCATGTGTAACACTTCTGCTGCTTTTGTAAAACTAAGCAGTCGCGCTACCGCATGAAATACCTGTAATCTTCTATCTGACATTTACACCCCTCCCAGAGCTTTAAGAAGAAATTAAGTACAATTCACTTACATTTTGTATAAACTGTAATAATCCCAATGCTGATACAATAGCCTTATGATGCAGTTAATATCAGTAACAGAAACCCGTGTTACCGTATCACTACAATTCCTTCATGAGCTAGGGATTATGCACTAAACAATGTTTTTTTAACAGTATTTTAGCTACCAAGACCCAGTTGCAACTAAGTACTATTTTGATTATTATTTTTATTACGGTTACCTGGGATTCTTGGATCATCATCATCCATCAATATACGATGAGCAGGACCATCTAAATCATCATATTGACCACTTTTAACGGTCAAGACAAAAGCAATCACGACCACTAACATCACGAGTACGCCTAATAAAATTGTCATTGATAAAGCATCCATAAGACACCTCAGTTATTTTACAAAATCAAAAGTATAAATGTTGAGCAATGTTATTCATAGTTACATTTTTTTTACTTTTTAATCATCCCTCTACGTAAAATTAACCTATAATCTGAGGGATAATTTATAAATTTGATTAAACCCTTTTTATAACCTTGCTAACCATTCTTACTGCAACCTTGGTGACAACCTTGGTGACAACCTTAGTAACAACAAGGAGACCCTCCACATGTCTGAAAAACTTCATCCAGCACCCGCAGCATTTAAAGCACAAGCTAATATCAATGCCGAACAATATAAAACGATGTATCAGCAGTCGATTGAAAACCCTGAAACTTTTTGGGCAGAACAAGCTGAAAAATACGTAACTTGGTTTAAACCTTGGGATAAAGTTTCTGATTGGAGTTTTCAGCAAGCGGACTTACATATTAAATGGTTTGAAGGTGCCAAACTGAATGTCTCCTACAATTGTTTAGATCGCCATCTTGATACCCGAGGAGATCAAACCGCAATCATCTGGGAAGGTGATAACCCTGATGAAGATCGCCACATCAGCTATAAAGAGCTACACGCCGAAGTCAGCCAGTTTGCTAATGTACTCAAAAACCGCGGTGTTAAAAAAGGTGATCGCGTTTCTTTATATATGCCGATGATTCCTGAAGCTGCCGTTGCGATGCTTGCTTGTACCCGCATTGGCGCTGTTCATTCGATTGTATTTGGTGGTTTCTCCCCTGATGCGCTTAAAAGCCGGATTTTAGATTCAGACTGTCAGGTAGTTATTACAGCTGACCAATCAATGCGTGGAGGCAAAAAAGTCCCACTTAAAACCAATGCCGATAAAGCGCTGGAGGGCTGCCCCAATGTACACACCTGCATAGTTGTAAAACGTGGTGGAGACCCTGTAGATTGGAACGAAACACGCGATGTTTGGTACGCCGAGGCAGTTGCTGCTGCCAGCACTGACTGCCCCGCTGAAGAAATGGATGCAGAAGACCCACTCTTTATTCTATATACCTCAGGCTCTACAGGCACACCAAAAGGTGTGTTGCACACAACCGGCGGCTATTTATTACAAGCAGCCATGTCACATAAATTGGTATTTGATTACAAAGACGGTGAAGTTTATTGGTGTACTGCAGATGTCGGCTGGATTACGGGGCATACCTATATTGTTTATGGTCCACTCACTAATGGTGCGACAACCTTGATGTTTGAAGGTATCCCAACCTACCCTGATGCTTCGCGCTTTTGGCAAGTGATTGATAAGCATAAAGTGGCAAGCTTTTATACTGCACCTACAGCAATCCGCGCTTTAATGGCTGCTGGTGATGACCCCGTCAATGCCACATCACGTCAATCATTACGTTTACTAGGCACGGTGGGTGAACCGATCAACCCCGAAGCGTGGGAATGGTATAATAATGTAGTCGGCAACAATAACTGCCCCATTGTTGATACCTGGTGGCAAACCGAGACAGGCTCTCACTTAATGACACCTCTGCCTGGAGTACATGACTTAAAACCAGGCTCTGCAATGGCACCGTTCTTTGGCTGTGATCCTGTTTTATTAGATGATGAAGGTAACGAAATTACGGGCAACCCTGCCGCTGGAAACTTAGCCATGAAACAACCGTGGCCATCCATGATGCGTAGCCTTTATGGCAACCACGAACGCTTTTACGAAACCTATTTTTCAATGTTTAAAGGCTATTACTTTACCGGTGATGGCGCGCGCCGCGATGAAGATGGTGATTACTGGATTACTGGGCGTGTTGATGACGTACTTAATGTTTCAGGGCATCGACTCGGCACCGCAGAGATTGAATCAGGCTTAGTTCTCCACCCCAAAGTCGCCGAAGCAGCGGTTGTCGGTTACCCGCACGATATTACCGGTCAAGGCATCTATGCTTATGTGACATTAATGGGCGGTGAAGCTGGTACGGATGATTTAAAAGCAGAGTTAGTAGCATTAGTTAGAAAAGAGATTGGCCCAATTGCTAAAGTTAATATTATCCAATGGGCGCCCGGTCTACCAAAAACCCGCTCAGGTAAAATAATGCGTCGTATTTTGCGAAAAATTGCAACCAATGAAGTGGATGAACTTGGTGATATTTCTACGCTGGCCGACCCTTCCGTAGTTGATGATTTGATTGAAAACCGCGAGAATCGTTAACTGATTAAAAACAGAATATTTTGAACCATGAAGGGTGGCTCTCCTGTGCCTTACCCTTCATGTGCTTCATGGTAACCCTTATCTTTTAAGATTAATCATCACTTTTCCTTTTTATAAAAAAATTCACCAAAGCAAAAAGTGTAATAATTAAAACAATTAAAAAGGAAATTGCATTCAACACAGGGGTCGAGCTAAAACGTATCCTCGAATATAAATCAATCGGCAAAGTAGGATCTGACCCCACCAAAAATATCGTGGTGTTAATATTTGAAAAACTTAGCAAAAACGCAACAATGAAAGCACCGATAATTGCGGGGCGTAAAAACGGAATGGTGATGTACCAAATGGCTTGCACTCGGGTTGCTTTTAAGCTTAAAGCAGCCTCTTCCAGTGAGCGATCAAATTTCTTTAAACGAGCTGCCACCAATAACATCACATACGTTGCGCCAAATGAAAATTGGCCGAATATTACCAACCAATAACTCGGTCTAAATAGTTCGATATCGACACCAAAGTTTTTTTCGATCAAATTACCTGCATAAGTTGAGCTTAATAATATTGAAATTCCTAGAATTACACCAGGGATGACTAACGGTGTGAGTGCTAAAAAGTACAACAAACCTTTCAACCTAAACTGCTCTTCCTCAAATAAAAGCGCGGCAATCGTACCAATAACCGTAGACATTGTGGCAACGATTAAAGCCGTGGTTAAACTGGTGTTAATACTTTCGAGTAGGTTTGAATCTGCAAACAATCCTTCTCGTTCATCGGTAGCTGAAAAGAACCAATCAAGTGTAAAACCATTCCACGGTAATGCGATATAATTAGAGTCATTAAAAGCCAATACCGAAATTGCAATCAGTGGTATTACCAAAAATAGAAAAAATAAACCCACGTATATTCTATACGTTATTGTATATGCTGTTGTATTAGGTAGTGAACGTATCATTTCTAGGAAGATCCTCGTTTGGGCTTGACAACTTGTTTTGCTACTTTGATGTATGAATCTAGGCTAAGCATAAAATTCTACGACCCCACCCTATCAAGTTTTTGTCCTGAAAACTTCAACGCTAACCAGATGATTCCAGAAGACAACATCAATAATAAGAAACCAAAGGCAGCGCCTTCATTCCAGTTAAAGGTTGTTAAAAACTTATTATAAATTTGCTCGGTAAACCATAATGAACTTTTGCCACCTAGAATATTCGGCGCAAGGTAATCACCTATAACCAACATAAATACTATAATCGCACCTGAAACAATACCGGGCATGGAATATGGAATAATAATGGTTCTAAAAATTGTCCATTTAGATGCACCAAGATCACTGGCAGCTTCAATTAATGAATCATCGAGACTCTCCAGTGTTGACATTACAGGAACCACCATAAACAGCATCGACATATACAATAAACCGATAATCATACTAAAATCGGTATAAAGCATATTGATAGGCTCGTCGACTATGCCTATCGCCATTAAAAAATGATTGATAATGCCATGATCACCCAGCAATACCATCCAACCATAAACAGTCACTAACTCACCAACCCAAAGCGGGATTAATAATAATAAAATAAAAAATGCGGCATTCTTTTTGGAAATCACTTTGGTTAAATAAAAGGCAACAGGAAAAGTGATAATAAATGCCAAAGCGGTTACACCAATGGCATAAGCAGCGGTCTTAACAAAAGTTAGCCAGTAGATTTCTTCTTTAAAAAATGCAATATAATTAGCCAGAGAAAAAACCATCTCACCATCATCATTTTCAATTTCAAACGAGCTTACCAATAAGTCTAAATGCGGTAAAACGATTAATAGCACCAGCCAAAGTAACACCGGAATAATCAATAAGTAGAGTGTCACATTAAATGAATTTTTCGGTTTTGTAGTCTGTAGTGTATTTTGTAACTTAGCATTCTGCGACATAATAAGACTCCATTCTTAATAACACTTTAAGTCATTGATATGAACGCCAACCTGCAAAGTTTGACCTTCGCTTAAGCCATCAAACTCAGCATTTTGGGGTAAGGAAATCAGTAGTTCTTCGGTGGTTCCTGTAACCGTTGTAGCCAGCTTGGTATTTGAGCCATCAAATAAAATGGTTTTAATGGTAATACCAAATGTTTCGACATCCGTTAAACCCTCCGAAGGGTTAATTATTAATGCTTCTGGACGGATGTATAAAACTTTAGGCTCAGCCATGCTGGACTTTTTATTAATACTCCAACCCTTATTTGTAATTAGCGTATCACCTTCTGTTCGTGACAGCTCAAAGCGATTACTATCGCCCACAAAGCCTGCAACAAAAGCTGTTTTTGGATTTTTATAGAGATTCCGAGGCGTATCAATTTGTTCAAAACGCCCTTCATGCATGACCGCAATTTCATCGCTCATTACCAGTGCTTCTGACTGATCATGTGTAATATAAATAAAGGTAGTGCCAATTTCACGTTGTAGTAATTTAAGCTCTACTTTCATGTGTTCCCGAAGCTTCCGATCTAGTGCACCAAGCGGCTCATCTAACAATAAGATTGAAGGCTTCATGACGAGTGATCGTGCAATCGCCACGCGCTGCTTTTGACCACCTGATAAAGCGGTTACATCTTTCTTCTCATAACCTTCAAGACCTACTCGACTGAGCATTTCATTAACTCTAGAATCAATCTCTGTATTACTCAGCTTAAGCCGCTTTAAACCAAAGGCGACATTTTCCCTTACATTCATCATAGGGAACAGTGCTAGGTGCTGAAAAACGATATTAACAGGTCGTTTTTCAGGCGGAACACCTTTCATAGACTCGCCACGAATAATTACCTCACCCTCGGTTTCTGGCTCAAAACCGGCAATGATTCTTAATAAGGTTGATTTACCACAGCCTGATGAACCTAAAATTGAAAAGAAACCACCATCTTTTACACTAAAATTAACATCCTCTACCGCGGTAAAATCACCAAATTTCTTTGTCAGATTTTTTATTTCTAAGATATTGCTCATTGTATCTCCTAATTTTGAACAATAAAAAAGCACTTGATTTACAATAATTCAAGTGCTCTTTGATGCTACTTCATATGTAGCTATTTATTTAGCTGCTTTGATTCTATCAAGCGCCTTAGCCTCAATTGACTCAAACCCATCAGGAACAGGTGGATGCCACTTGATATTCGCAATATCCTCTGCAGTAAATGACCGTTCAAAATCAGCCTTTATCACAGCATCAAGATACTTCGCTGCATCTTTAGAAGCCGTACCGTAGTTGCTCGCATTGGTAATAATCGCAGCATTTTTAGGGCGCATAATAAAGTTAATCCATTTATACGCACCTTCAACATTCTTAGCTTTCGCAGGAATCGCAAACGTATCAATCCAACCTAGTGCGCCACTTTTAGGAGCAATAAAGTCGATATCAGGGTTGGTTTTATGTACCGACCAACCTTTTGCATCCCAACCAGAAATCACATCGGCATCACCACTTTTAATAATTTCCACTTGGGTGTCACCACTGGTCCAATAGTTTTTAACCAATGGCTTTGAGTCAATAAGTTTCTTTTCAACTTCATCAATCAATGCTTGATACGCTTTTTTATCACCATAAAGTGCAAACGGGTCTTTACCCATACCAAATGCTGCCGCAATTAACAAAGGTCTTTTTAAACGGTAAGAAATTTTACCTTTATATTTAGGGTTCCACAGATCAGACCAGTCCTTAGCATCTGGGGCATTTTTCTTATTTACAATCATGCCGGTAGTACCGTAAACGTGAGGTACACCATAACCTTTACCATCAACACCGGTGTTTTTCTTAACCGCATCAACCATAGACGTTATTAACTGATCGGTATTCACTTTTGAATAATCTATCGCTTGATAGATATGATGCTTCTTTTGTACCGCAGTAATTCTGTCTTGACTAGGTTGTGCCAAATCAAAACCTGCACCACGTGTTGCACGAAGTTTTGCAACCATTTCTTCGTTATTACTGTAAGTGATTTTTACATCAATACCGGTTTCTTTCTCAAAGGCACTCACCAACTCTTTAGGTGCATAGCCCTTCCATGTAATTATTTTTAAAGTATCCTTTGCCATTGCACTAGAGGCTAGCGCAATGGCAACAGCTCCGACTAAAATTTTACTCTTAATGGTCATGTTACTTTCTCCTTGGTTAATAGTATTTTCCTTTGAAATAACTATAGTACTTATTTATGACAAAAATGTGACTATTTTTTATCGCGGGAATTATATTTTCCAATAGTTTGTCACAAAAATTTCATAATTCATCAGTAATAATTGAACAGAATTTATCTTTACTGCTATAAACAACCCATGTTAATCGTTCAAATCAGTGACCTACACATTACCAAACCTTTAAAAATGGCGTACGGTGTTGCATCGACCGTTCAAAACCTCTATCAGTGTATAAACCATATTAACCAACTCACACCACAGCCTGATTTAGTACTAGTAACAGGAGATATTTGCAATGAAAATTCCTTCGATGAACTTGTCAACGCTAAAATGATATTGGATACGCTCAACACCCCCTACTACGTCATGCCAGGCAACCATGATACGCGAAATGAATTGAGTACAGTTTTTGGCACGAAACATTGCCCCGTAACTCTTGAGGATAAGCAATCATCGCACTTTTTAAATTATGAGATTAAACAAGGCGATCAGAGTGAACTTAGAATGATTGCGGTTGATAGCACTATTGATGGCAAATCGGGGGGAGAGCTTTGTAAAAAGCGTTTAGCCTGGCTCAAGACGAGGCTTGACGAACAAACAACAAAACCGACCCTAATCATCATGCATCACCCACCCATTAAACTGGGCGTATTTGAAACAGATGTCGATCTATTCATTGGCACTGATAAACTAAAAAAACTGTTAAAGAACTATTCTAATATCAAAGCTATTTTAAGCGGCCACGTGCATCGCCATACCCATACATTATGGAGTAATACCGTGGTGATAACCGCTCCAAGTACCAGTATGGAACTGATGCTTGAGTTAGGTTCAAAGCAGCCTTCCAAATTTTATAATGAGCCACCAAGTTACCTTTTACACTATTGGACAACTGACAATAATCTAGTTAGTCATGCAATCGTAGTGCATGAAACCAATGGACCTTATCCCTTTCGATCGTATCAAGAAGCTTGAAATTTTATCACCAGGTGTTCATTTACAGCACAAATCAGAGCCATATTCTCAGCCGAAATAGGCATAATTATTCTCCGTTCGGGGAGTCCATTAACCTGTTTTTCAGCTACTTTTTTATCTTTAGAGTAAAGACTCAATAACCCTTTTTTACTCGTCACTTGAGTCATGCATAGGTCTCAATATAATAATAAAGTGTCAATATTGGACTAAGCTACAATTATGAGCATGGATTTTATCCAAAAAAATAGGCTGTATAACATGAATAAACCAAAAGACTTTGAAGTTGTCGCTCATCGAGGGGATAGAGCACGCTACCCCGAAAATACCCTTATCGCTATGCAATCAGCTTTACAAAAAGGCTGTACTTTTATTGAATGTGACATCCAACTCAATGCTGATAACTGTTTTTATTTACTCCACGATGAAAACTTTAAACGTACCTCAGGCATCAAACAGTTAATTTCAAAACCAATTTCAAAAATGACAAACGCACAAGTCAGTGCCATCAGTGTACACGAGCCAGATCGCTTTGCTGATTCTTTTAAATCCACGCATGTCCCTCGATTAGAAGCACTTTTAAATTTAATTCAACAGTTTCCTCTCGCCAAGGTCATGATTGAGATTAAACAACACAGTCTTGATCAATGGGGAGTTAAAAAGGTCATGACCCTACTCCTTCAGCAACTTATTCCTACTACTAAACAATGTATTGTCATTTCATTTAATGAAGAGGCCCTGCTCATTGCTAAAAAATCCAGCAACTTGAAAATAGGTTGGGTTTTAAAAGCACTTAATCAAAAAAGCCGTCAAAAAGCACTACAGCTAAAACCAGACTATTTAATTATTAGCAAAACAAAAGTCCCTCTTAATAAAACGGCCTTTACAGGAACGTGGGATTGGATGCTATACGATATTGAAAGTGTTTATGAAGCTCAAAAATTTGCAGAACTAGGCTATTTTTTGATGGAAACCGATGATATTTGCGCGCTAATAAAACCTGACAAACAAGGTGACGTCTATGGAATATGATCTAATTGTTATCGGTGCTGGCATTCAAGGCGCAGGGGTTGCGCAAGCTGCAAGCGCGCAAGGTTATCGCGTATTAGTGCTAGAACAATATGCCGAGCCTGCACAAGGTACTTCCTCTCGTTCATCAAAGTTAATTCATGGCGGTTTACGGTATTTAGAAACTGCCCAGTTTTCTTTAGTGTATGAATGTTTACAAGAGCGCAAACGACTGCTTAAGAACGCACCACATTTGGTCAAACTAGTGCCTTTCTATATTCCTGTGTACCACAACAGCCATCGCAAACCTTGGAAAATTGCACTTGGCTTAGCCTTATATTCGTTATTAAGTTTTACCCCCTTTCAACGTATTCCAAAGTCACAATGGTCTTCCTTAAATGGCTTAAAGACTCAAGGACTTAAAGCTGTTTTTAAATATTATGATGGCCAAACAGATGATAAAAAACTGACCCAGGCCGTACTTTCATCTGCTAAATCACTGGGTGCAGAAGTCATATTTTCTGCACATGTAGAATCTATCGAAATTAGCCCATCATCATGCACCACTACTCTGCTTACAAAAGGAAAAAAGCACTCAATTAAAAGTCAATTTATTGTAAATGCCGCTGGGCCATGGGTTGAATCAATTATACAAAAAACCACTCCCGTTATCACAGCGCAACCCAAAGTCGATTTAGTGCAAGGTACGCATATTATTGTGCCAAAAACGAATGAGTTTCTCGGCATGTACTATCTCGAAGCACCACAAGATCAACGCGCAGTTTTTGTAATGCCATGGGAAAATCAATTACTCATCGGCACCACCGAGCTTGCCTACAATGGCGACCCGGCCGATGTTGCACCCTTAGAAATCGAAATTGAATATTTACTGAGTGTTTATAATCATTATTTTTCTGCCAGTTTGTCACATGCTGATGTGATCTCCTCATTTGCTGGTTTAAGGGTATTACCACAAGCTGATAGCTCTGCATTTTCTCGACCGCGTGATACCTTATTAGTGGGTGATAATGGCGATAAATCGAGAATGTTTAGTCTTTATGGTGGCAAGTTAACAGCCTATCGAGCTACTGCTGAGAAAGTGATGCGGCGGTTACGTAGGGTTTTGCCGGTTAAATCTGGAAAGCGTTTGGATACTCGGGATTTGCGGTTACCTTAGGGATTATAAACAACTGGAAGTATTGCGTACTATGTAGATGTAGCCGGTTTTACAAGAAATTCGATAGCTTACAACAATGATCAAGAAAAAGTAAAACTGTATCACTTCGGGTTCCTTCACGCCTTCAATGGTGAAATAAATCTTTTAAGGCTTTAGATAAGTCTTGTGGATAATTTCACCCTTCTTATTAGAGCTGAGGTTGGAATGGTTGAACCTTGGGATTATCAGCTTCTTTGGGGTTCCTGACGTTGCTTGTTCGCTCTGCTCCGACTGCTCCCTTCGGGATTGCTGGATATTTTCACGCCCTTTCGGGGGCTGTGAAAACAAAAATGGCGACCCATCTCTGAGTCGCCAACCGCTAGGAGGGTATGTCTCATCTGATCCCAAACTTATCGTTATACCCATTAATAAGTCTGCGTTGATCAGATGTTAATCAGTGTATCAGAAAATTCTAACTTATATCAAGAAAATAGTACTTTTTTTATGATATTTATTTCAATCGCTTACAAAGCCTCACTCTTCTGCGGTTTATAGTATTGGCTGTGGGTTTAGTTTAGTCTAAGTTTTGCCTGTTTAGATCGTAGCAACTATGTCAGAATAGGCACTTATTTGTCACAAAATATTCTTTGAAGTTAAGCTATGACTGAATACCTCCTTATTATCGTTGGCACTGTTTGGGTGAATAATATTGTTCTCTCCCAGTTTTTGGGTTTATGCCCTTTTATGGGTGTTTCTCGAAAACTTGAAACGGCGATGGGTATGGGATTGGCGACTACTTTTGTACTAACCCTATCTTCTATTAGCAGCTTTTTAGTGTATGAGTATTTGCTTGAACCTTTTCAATTAGAGTATTTAAAAACCATCAGCTTTATTTTAGTGATTGCCGCGATTGTGGGTTTTACCGAGTTAGTGGTACAAAAAACCAGCCCCCTACTCCATAACGTTCTGGGCATTTACTTGCCTTTAATCACCACTAACTGCGCGGTGTTAGGTGTTGCTTTACTCAACACACAACAATCTAACAGTTTTATTGAATCTGCTTTATACGGTTTTGGCTCGGCGATTGGTTTTACCTTAGTGCTCGTTCTGTTTGCAGCTATGCGTGAACGACTGGCGGCTTCTGATGTACCAGAAGCTTTTCAAGGTAGCGCTATCGGTATGATTACAGCAGGCTTAATGGCGCTGGCTTTTATGGGTTTTACGGGCTTGATCAAAGTTTCATAACGGCGACTCACTGATACAATACTGATAATGACAATCCTCACAGCAGTTCTTATTTTAGTCGGTCTCTCGACAGTTTTTGGTCTTATTCTTGGCTATGCTTCGGTACGCTTTAAAGTTGATGGTGATCCACTTGCTGATAAAGTTGATAGTTTATTACCACAAACGCAATGCGGTCAGTGTACTTTTCCTGGTTGTCGCCCTTATGCCGAAGCCATTGCAAAGGGTGAAGCACCCATTAATCAATGCCCACCAGGTGGCGAGACCACAATGCTCGCATTGGCTGATTTGCTTGATGTTGAGCCTTTAGCATTGGATGAAGAAGATATTAAAGAAAGCGATATGCCAGAAGTCGCCATTATTGTCGAAGAGGATTGCATTGGTTGCACCCTTTGTATTCAAGCTTGTCCGGTTGATGCGATTGTGGGTGCAGCTAAAATGATGCATACAGTCATCGAATCTGAATGCACAGGGTGCGAATTATGTCTGCCACCCTGCCCTGTTGATTGCATTATTATGCAGCCTGTAAAAACTACGATTGATAACTGGAAGTGGAAAAAACCTATACCAATTGAAAGAACATACCCTGTGATTCCTATGATTTTAATTGAGAATGAGCAAAAGTGAGTGAAAATACAGCATATAAGTTATGGGAATTTCATGGTGGCGTACACCCCCCTTTTCATAAAGATGAATCTACCCAACTCCCTATTAAAAGTGCCGGGATTCCTAAACAAATTATCTTACCTATCCAGCAACATATTGGATCACCAGCCGAGCCACTTGTTGCTGTAGGAGATAAAGTAGATAAAGGACAATTAGTTGCCAAGGCCAATGCTTATATTAGCGCTAACGTTCATGCACCTACCTCTGGGAAAATTAGTGCGATTGAAGAGCTTGTACTACCTCATCCTTCAGGATTAAAAGGACTTTCAATCGTTATAGATACCGACGGAAAAGATGATTGGGGGAACTCTGGTAAGTACCCTTCTTATGAGAACTTTAAAGACGTAGAACCTGAATTACTATTGAAACGCATTCAAGAAGCAGGAATTGTCGGTTTAGGTGGTGCTGTTTTCCCAACTTCAGTAAAAATTGAAGGCGCTGAAAAAAACAATATTGATAACTTCATCATTAACGGGGCTGAATGTGAGCCCTACATAACTTGCGATGATATGTTAATGCGTGAAAGAAGTGCTGAAATTATATATGGTATTCGTATTATTCAACACATGATAAACCCTACTAAATGCTTAATTGGTATTGAAGATAATAAACCTAATGCTATTCAAGCCATGCAACAAGCTTGTAAAAATGATCCTGATATAAATGTTATCAGCATACCAACCATTTACCCAAGTGGCGACATTAAACAACTCACAAAAATATTAACAGGTATTGAAATTCCATCGGGTACACGCTCGGTAAACTCTGGGGTTTTAGGTCAAAATGTAGGGACGGTTTATAGTATTTATCAAGCAATTATAGAAGGAATTCCTGCTTTATCTCGTATTACAACTGTTACAGGCAATGGTGTGCAGCACCCACAAAATTTTGAAGTACTCAACGGAACTTCTTTTAGCTTTTTAGCCCAACAAGCAGGTGGCTACACTAAAATGGCAGATCATCTCATTATGGGTGGCCCGATGATGGGTTTTACCTTAGCTGATGATAAGCCGCCGATAACCAAAGCAACAAACTGCGCTTTATTTACCTCAACAACCGCTCTTCGCGAGTCAAATTCAGAATTTTATAATCAGCCAACTTTGCCCTGTATTCGTTGTGGAAAATGCATGGATGCTTGTCCCGTAAATTTATTGCCTCAACAACTATACTGGCACATACGCGCAAAAGATCTTGAAAAAGCGCAACAACATAACTTAAAAGATTGTATAGAGTGCGGATGTTGTAGTTATGTTTGCCCAAGCCATATCCCCTTAGTAGATTATTATCGTTTTGCTAAAGATGAGCTACACGAACAAAAAACAACCCAAGAAAAAGCAGATATATCCCGCGAACGCCATGAATTTTTACTCTATAGAAAAGAGCGCGATAAACGTGAGCGCGATGAAAAGCGCGCCGCGCATAAAGCACAACTACAAGCTAAAAAAGCAGCAATGGCAAAGAAAAAAGCTGTAAACAATGAGAGTGATGACGCCACTGAATCCACTACCGATACTGCAAAAGCAGATGCGATAAAAGCCGCCGTGGCTAGAGCAAAAGAGAAAAAAACCGCCAGAGAAGCACAGTCAAAAGAGCGCCAAGACGAGCAGCAACCTGACGCAAAAAAACGTAAAAAGAAGGGCACAAACGATGAAGTTTAAAACCAATACCTCGCCCTTTTTTAGCAGTGAAAACAATGTACGCTCGGTGATGTTGCAAGTGCTTATTGCGCTCATTCCAGGTACTTTAGTGGTCACTTACTTCTATGGCTGGGGGATTTTAATAAACGTCACACTCAGTGTGTTTTTTGCATTAGCCTTAGAAGCACTCGCGCTTATCTTGCGCAAACGTCCCGTATTACCTTTTTTAGGTGATTTTAGTGCGCTTATTACTGGCTGGTTATTAGCCTTAGCACTACCACCTTTAATTCCATGGTGGGTTATTTTTGTCGGTGTGTTTTTTGCAATTATTGTCGCTAAACACCTTTATGGCGGGCTGGGCTACAACCCTTTTAATCCTGCTATGGTTGGCTTTGCCGTACTAATTATTTCCTTTCCTTTAGAGATGACACAATGGATTCAAGCCGGCCATATCAACGCTGTAAGCAACACACTAAACCAATCACAAGTACTTAGCCTTCTTGATAGTATAAAAAGTGTTTTAGTCATCACAAGTCCTCCCGACTGGGATGCTATCACTATGGCAACCCCTTTAGATGCAGTGAAAACAGGGCTACGTGCTGGCACACCGTACACCGAAGTTATCAGCAAGTCGCCTTACTTAGCTAACACCACTAGTAATACATGGCTGTGGTCAGGGCTTGCTTTTACGCTGGGTGGACTATGGCTACTTTATAAAAAGGTTATTCACTGGCAGATTCCTGCCGCTCTGATTGGCTCTTTGATTATTATTTCTGGCTTGTTTCACCTATTTTCAAGTGATGTTTATGCCACGCCATTACTGCATGTATTTAGTGGTGCGACAATCCTTGCCGCTTTTTTTATTGCTACTGACCCAGTTTCTGCCAGTACCACACCCACAGGCAAAATTCTCTACGGTGTTGGTATTGGTTTACTGATTTATATTATTCGAACTTGGGGTAATTACCCTGATGCAGTAGCTTTTGCGGTTTTAATTATGAATATGGCAGTCCCTACAATTGATTATTACACTCAGCCACGCACCTTTGGTTATGGGTCTGCTATCCGCAAGTCTCACAGCAAGCAACCTTCTACCAAGGAGGAAAATAAATCATGAAACAACACATTGAGGCAATGAAAAAATCGGGAATATCTCTAGCGATTTTTGCTTTAATAAGCGTATTGCTGGTGGCAACAACAAACAGCCTAACCAAGCCTAAGATACTCGAAAATCAAGCCAGAATGTTGCTTCAAGCACTTAATGAAGTCCTACCTGCCAGCCACTACGATAATGATTTAGCCGCTGGCAAAATTATACTCAACCCTCAGAAAACAGGCTTTTCACAAAATACACCTGTTTATTTAGCCCGCAAACAAGGTAAACCCATCGCCGCAATTTTTGAAGTCACAACGCTTAAAGGCTACAGTGGTGCCATCACTTTACTAATCGGCATTCATGCAGGCTCACAAACCATTTCAGGCGTGCGCGTGGTTAAACACAAAGAAACACCCGGATTAGGTGATAAAATGGAGATTAAAAAAACAAACTGGGCGCTAAACTTTAATAACAAATCACTCGAAAATCCAGAGATAACAGGCTGGCACGTTAAAAAAGACGGGGGCGATTTTGATCAATTCACCGGTGCGACGATTACCCCAAGAGCCATTGTCAATGCAGTCAGATCCACACTTTTATTTGCCCAACAAAATATGCAATCGTTATTTCAACAACAAAGCCAAGGTAGCATCCAATGACTGGTACAACACTTGATGACATTAAAGTACCGCAAAAAATTGATGGCGGAAGTTGCAGTACAGCAGATTGCCGAAAAATTGTAATGGACGGGCTGTGGCACAATAATCCTGGCTTAGTACAGTTACTCGGTCTGTGTCCGCTGCTGGCAGTCACCGGTAACTTCATCAATGGCTTAGGGCTTGGCATTGCTACAATTATTACGCTGACCGCATCTAACACTATCATCTCATTCACCCGTCACTGGGTTCGCAAAGAAATTCGTATTCCGTATTATGTGCTAGTAATTGCCTCAATCGTTACGGTGATTGACTTGACCATGTATGCAGTCACGCCTGAGCTACATCATATCTTAGGAATTTTCATTCCTTTAATTGTCACCAATTGTGTAATTATTGGACGTGCAGAAGCGTTCGCCTCAAAGAATAAAATTAGCCGTGCAGCACTCGACGGCTTTATGATGGGATTAGGATTTACACTAGTTTTAGTGGTGCTAGGCGGGATGCGCGAATTTATTGGTTCAGGTACATTATTTTCAGAGGCATCGCTGATGTTCGGCGACATCGCTAAAGACTGGACCTTTCAAATTAATAAAGATTACCGTGGCTTTTTATTGGCTATTTTACCACCGGGTGCATTTTTAGGCATGGGCTTGTTAATTGCGCTTAAAAATATTATTGATAAAAAGACAGCTAACTAGACGATAAATATTACGAAGTGGTGGTTACTTTTTATACCCTTAGGGCTTGTTGGGCTGTTTTTAATTGCCTTACACTTAGGCTTTAGAGCACCGCGAAAACGTGAAACTAAAACCCCTTTAGATTTAGGCATCACATTTAAAGAAGTCTCAATTCCAACGGTAGATAATAAAAATCTCTATGGCTGGTTATTGCCTATTGAAGGCTCTAAGGAAACACTCATTATTTTGCATGGTTGGGGTGGTAATGCCGAATTAATGCTTCCTATTGCAGTACCTTTTTACAACGCAGGTTTAAATATCTTACTAATTGATTCACGCGCCCACGGCAACAGTGATTCCGCCACATTCTCATCCTTACCGCGCTTTGCTGAAGACCTTGGGAAAAGTATTGACTGGTTAAAAAACCAGCATCCAAATATATGTCATAAAATAGCGCTCTTAGGGCATTCAGTCGGAGCAGGCGCGGTATTATATGCAACCTCCAAACGCAATGATATTGATGCCGTTATTAGTATCTCCGCCTTTGCCCATGCCAATGGAATGATGACCCGTTATTTACAAAGCCTTAAACTGCCTACTTTTCTCATTCAAATCATCTTACGTTATGTGCAGTGGTTAATCGGCCACAGTTTTAACACCTTTGCACCCATGCATAGCGTTTGTAAAATTACCGCGCCCATTCTCATCGTACACGGTAAAGAGGATACTACCATCCCGATTAATGATGCCCGTACCATAATTAACAACTGCCCTAAGCCACATATTGAGTTATTCGAAGTCGATGACGCAGGACATGAATCCGTAGATAAATTTGAAGAACATGCTGATATACTTATCCAATTTTTAAAGAAATCTGGCTTTACAATAAAGTAGCGCCATACTAATTTTAGCGCTTATTTCTGCTATTATTGAGAACTTTATAATCTTCTAAAACTCAAAATAAGCATGAAAAAAATTAATCAGATGCAGTCTATCCCTCTTTCTATTCCCTTGTTATTGGCAAGTAGCCT
>Ga0256839_1001950_pt1 | contig 23999 bp, 14 predicted proteins | sample 354166metaG_FD_185968 | JGI IMG/M metagenome (GOLD analysis project Ga0256839, IMG submission 185968) | Hydrothermal vent microbial communities from Mid Atlantic Ridge, Atlantic Ocean - 354-166 | ecosystem: Environmental > Aquatic > Marine > Hydrothermal vents | place: Atlantic Ocean: Mid... | reverse complement strand
GTTACTCACCCGTGCGCCGGTCGTCAGCAGGGCCGAAACCCCCTGTTACCCCTCGACTTGCATGTATTAGGCCTCCCGCTAGCGTTCATCCTGAGCCAGGATCAAACTCTCCATAGTGTAAGATCTTGAAACTCAAATTGAACGGGTGTCTACATTTGCATTCTACTCAGTTTCCCCTTCGTGTCAAAGAACTTTTGCTGCCCTTGCGAGCGCCGACAAAAACGGCGATTAGCAGCTATTTTTTGTCACTTTTTTCAAGCTCATTGCCTCACTCGTTTTGTGAAGCGGGTGCAAAGATAGGACCCGATTTATTATCTTGCAATACTCCCCTGCATTTTTTAGCGATTTTTACTCATTCCTCGACATTCAAATTACTGCTAAAGAGCTAATACGCAAACTTTCTTTTTGCAGTTTACTATCAGTGCAGCTAATGTCAGGTGATTTACCAACTTTTAGGCAAAGAAAAATTTTTCCTTTTTCTCTTTGCAAAAGCCACTAAAAAGCCCCACCTCACTGATGACAGCTAAGGTGGGGCTTTTCGCTCGAGATGTAAGCGGATAAAATCAGGGTGCATCCATTCCATAGCACAACATCAAATAGTCATGATGTCCTTTTCTTTAGCGGCAATAAGGGCATCCACTTTTTTGATGTATGTATTGGTCAACTCTTGCACTTTGTCTTCCATGCGTTTGCCCGTATCTTCGGGATAACCCTCTTTCACAGACTTCTTGATAAAGTCCATGGCTTTATGGCGAGCGCTGCGAATGGCGATTTTTGCTTCTTCACCTTCTGCTTTGGCCTTTTTGGCCAATTCGCGACGCCGCTCTTCAGTCAGCGGTGGAATATTAATGAGAATTACTTCGCCATTGTTCATAGGGGTGAGGCCAAGGTTGGCTTCAAAGATGGCCTTTTCGATCACGGGTAACATCTTTTTCTCCCATGGATGGATGGTCAGCGTTTTGGCATCGGCAGTACTGACATTAGCCACTTGGTTAAGGGGTGTAGGCACGCCATAGTACTCGACCATAATGCCATCGAGCATTTGTACTGAAGCTTTGCCTGCACGCAGTTTGGCCAACTCATATTTTAGGTGAGTAATGGCATGTTGCATGCGCTCTTCGGCCTCTTCAATTTGGAGATCGACTTCTTCCTGAGTCATATGCCATTAGTTTTGGTACGTGGGTCTGTTTGTGCAAAGTTAGGAAGCCATTAAAAATGGTACTGTACTTCTTGGCCTTTTACAGTAATAGCTTCGCGTGCTTCCAGTTTTTGTATCACTCTATCGATCACTTCATCACTGGCCACCTCTTCGTTATGAAGCATAATGTACTCTTTGAGCGTATCGAGTTCAGCTGGTCTATTACCCGAGCGCACCAATCGTCGCAAGGTATCTTCTGCGGTGCGTTCAATCATAGCTTCGGAGAAGCCCAAGTCGGGGCGCACTTCGACAGTACGAGTAGGGCTTACGCTGATACTCTCTGTGTTCACTTCCACATTGGGCATTCCGCCGAATACTTCCATGGCCACTTCAGTAAAAGAAGGCTTGCTTCTAATCACTTCATGCACCTCGTCGATCAGGGTAGCGGGGGCTTCCTTCTGGTCTACTGCGCCTGCGCTACCATTATTAGCATCCGCATCCACTTTTTGTATGCTTTTGCGGGTGCGCACGCGAATACAGCTACGTCCTTGGGCATTGACAAATTGTATGAGGGCATCGAAATCATCGTCATTTGACAAGATAGCAAACTCGATATGGGGATCGGTTTTTTCGTGCAGCTTACCCAAATAGAAAGCAATGTGGTTACTCATTTCCGATGCGGGTGCTCCATCCACTAAGATCCACTTGATGCGTTTGCCCCATTTCTGCATTTGCTTGGCAAGCTTGAAGGGGATATGCGTTTGATCAGCGTGAATGAACACGTAAATTCTATCGCATACTTTTTGGAGTTTTTTAAACTTGACTTTTTGCAAATCAGCAAACTCAGTAAAGATGTATCGGCTATGCCAGGTGCGCATTGGGCAGAGTGTTTTCGCTTTTGACAAAAATTTAATAAAAAGAGGACAGAATTAGGAGGCTAAATTACGGCATCAGCAGAGTCTTGCCAAGTATGAGGAAATTAAATTGATTCTGCAGATTCTGCACGAGTTTTTTGGCACAAATAGTTCACTCCTGAACATACACACGTGGTACACGTGGCGACACTCTTGTAAATAGTTCATAAGGGATCGTACGCAGCTTTTTCGCTAAAGCTTCTACAGGCTGATGCAATCCGAATATTTCCACCTCATCGCCTTCGGATATGTGCGGAACATTTGTCACGTCAATCATGCACATATCCATGCATACATTACCCACTATGGGTGCATATTGCCCCCTCACGTACAGGGCATATTGCCCTTGACCCGCAGCACGCGGCAATCCATCGGCATAGCCGATAGTTACTGTCGCTATACGTGTAGGCCGAGCAGCTCGCCAGCTACGGCCATAGCCCACAGTCTCGCCTACAGCTACATACTTTAGCTGTGACACACGTGCTTTTAGCACCAAAGCTGGGCGCAGTTGGCCTTGCCACATACCACTACTATCGATGCCATACAGGCCTATGCCCAGTCGCACCATTTCCCACTGGTATTGGGGAAAGCGCAAAATACCTGCCGAGTTGAGGATGTGGCGTAAGGGACGATACCCCAAAGCCGATGCTATACGTGCATACATGGCCTCAAAGCGACGCGCTTGAGTGTGTGTAAATGCATCATGTACAGGATCTTCGCTAGCTGCCAGATGGCTAAAGACGCTACCTACCTGTATGAATGGAGAAGAAGATTGCAATAGCGCGATTGCCTCATCCAGCTCGCCTTCACTCAACCCCAACCGATGCATACCTGTATCTAATTTCAGATGTACACGTGCCACAGTACCTTGTGTTTGCACAAAGCGCACATAGCGGCGAATGAGCGAAACGCTGTACAACTCGGGCTCTAACGCATAGCGCTCCATCATGCCGAAAGCTGCTTCCTCTGGATTGAGCACCAAAATGGGTGCGCTTATACCCGCTCGGCGCAGCTCGACCCCTTCGTCGGCATAGGCTACGCCCAAATAACCGATATTGTGAAACTCTAAAAGGCGTGCTACTTCGCTGCCGCCACTGCCATAAGCTGCAGCCTTGACCATGGCCATGATGCGCACACCTGGCCTAAGATGGCGGGAAAAAACAGACAGATTGTGCACCATGGCCCCTAAATGCACCTCCAACACGGCATTGTGCACTTTGTGTGCCAGCCTATTAGCAATGCGTTCAAAAGCAAAAGGGCGTGCGCCTTTTATCAGTACAGCCTCATCTTGAAAGCTAAGTTGGCCCTCATCTACGGCCTGTATCAGCTGTTCAGTAGTTTCGAAGAAGGCTGCATACACGCCTTTGGGCAAATAAGGCGCTACTGCATGCACTTGCCCTCCTACGCCAATCAGCCGATCGATATGGCATTCCCTCACCAGCTCGGCTACTTGCCGATAAAGCACCTCTGCTGGCTGGCCACTTTGCAAGATATCGGACAGAATCAGGGTGCGCTTGGGTCGATTGCCTTGTTGCGTTAAAAACTGAAGGGCGATGCTTAGCGAGCCCAGATCGGCATTGTAACTGTCATTAATCACAAGGCAGTTGCGTATACCTTCCTTGAGCTCCAGCCGCATAGCAACAGTTTCGAGCTGTGCGAAACTCTTGAGGACTCGCTCACTCGTATAGCCCAACACACACAGCACTGCCAAGCAATGCAAGGCATTTTCCACACTGGCCTTATCGGAAAATGGAATCAATAGCTGCCACTGCTGCGATTGATAATGCACAATCAGACGAGTGCCTTTAGCTTGCGACTCACAAGAAGCCACATATAAATCGGCTGTTTTATCGTGCTGCGACCAGCTAAACAACTGCCGGTCCGAAAACTTTTGCACCAATACTGGCCATATTTCTGCTTGATCGCGACATGCGACGATCACTTGTGCACGCTCAAATAGCCGCAATTTTTCCATCAGCTTTTCTCGCCTGTCGGCAAAGCCTTCATCATGTGCTGGCCCTATGTTCGTAAGCACGCCAATGTTTGGTTTAATGATGCGTGCTAACTTTTCCATTTCGCCTTTTTTCGAAATGCCCGCCTCAAAAATAGCCAGCTCGTGCGACGCATCGAGCTGCCACACCGATAAGGGAACTCCTGACTGGCTGTTGTAGCTACGCGGGTTGCGTACTAACCGTATAAAGGGATGCAACAACTGGCTGAGCCATTCCTTGACGATCGTCTTGCCATTGCTACCCGTAATGCCCACCACAGGTAGGTCGAAATGAGCCCGATGCCAAGCTGCCAGTTGCTGAAGCGCGTCAAGCGTATTGGGCACTTGCAAAATAGTGGCACCTGTCCATGTAGTAGCATTAGGTGGCAAGTGTGACAATACGAAATGACGTACTCCTTGCTGGTAGGCCGAGTGGGCAAAGTCATGTCCGTCTAGGCGGCGCCCACTCAGCGCAAAAAACAATGAGGTGTCGGGAAAAACTACCTGTCTGCTATCCAACAACAGATGAGCTATGGGATTCCCTGGGCGAGGCATTTGTATCACTTGAGCTTTGAGCACAGCAGCAATCTCTGCAATTTGATAAGCCATACCATACTTGTGTTATCCATTTACCTCAAAATGAGATTGTCGCAAATATGCACCCCCATATTGCAAAAACGCCCGTAAGGAACACTTCCCTACGGGCGTAGTTAGAAAACGCTCGATATAGGATCGAGGGAGGCACATTAGGCCTCGTCGTCGTCTTTCTGCTCTTCAGACTCGTTGCCTTCTGGCGCCTCTTTTTGCTCTTGTTGCTGCAGTTGTTCTTTGAGCTGGTCAAACACTTCTAGATCGCCCAATGTATCTTTCTTAATCTGTGCGGCTTTCTTTTTGACCACCCTGCGCACTTCTTCTTTCTCCTTGCGCTTGGCAGCCTTTTCCTCTTCAACTTGTGCTTTTTTGATGTCCTCAAGGTAGCGCAAATGCGATACCAAGATGCGCTTGTCGTCGCGGTTAAATTCGATTACTTTAACCGTCAGCGTTTCATCCACTTCAGCCAACGAGCCATCTTCCTTTCGGATATGGCGAATGGGCGCATAAGCTTCTAAGCCATAAGGTAATTGCAATACAGCTCCGCGATCGTCGCGGCGGATGACTGTTGCCTCGTGATACGAACCCACGGGGAACACTTGTTCGAAGGTATCCCACGGGTTTTCTTCCAGCTGCTTGTGGCCCAAAGAGAGTTTGCGATTTTCCTTATCGATTTCCAGAATAACTACTTCGATCTCCTCGCCCACCTTAGTAAATTCAGAGGGATGGCCATAGCGCTTGGTCCACGACAAATCCGAAATATGTACCATACCACCAATACCCTCATCCAGCTCGACGAATACGCCGTAAGGAGTGAGGTTGCGCACGCGACCCTTGTGACGGCTGCCCACAGGGAAGCGCGCCTCAATATCTTCCCATGGGTCCTTCGATAGCTGCTTGATGCTAAGCGACATGCGGCGCTCCTCCCGATTGATGGTCACCACCTTAGCCTCAAGCTCCTGGCCCAATTTGAAGTATTCGCGCGCATTGATAGGCTGATTGCTCCAGCTCACCTCCGATACGTGAATGAGCCCTTCTACACCAGGCTTTACTTCGAGAAACGCCCCGTAATCTTCGATATTGACGATGCGGCCCTTGACCACTGCTCCTTCCTTGATCGATTCATCAAGGGTATCCCAAGGATGCGGCTGCAGCTGCTTGAGGCCCAAAGAAATGCGTTTCTTATTTTCGTCGAAGCCCAATACCACTACATTGATCTTCTGATTGAGTTCGAGCACTTCGCTGGGGTGGTTAATGCGCCCCCACGAAATATCCGTGATGTACAACAAGCCATCGACGCCGCCCAGATCGAGAAATGCGCCAAAGTCGGTAATGTTTTTCACTACACCCTCCAGTACTTGGCCCACCTCGAGGCTTGCCAAAATTTTCTCGCGCTGTTCGGCCAAATCGCTTTCGATAAGTGCCTTGTGCGACACCACAGCATTCTTGATCTGCTCGTTAATTTTGACCACTTTAAATTCCATGGTCTTGCCCACATACTGATCGTAATCGATAATGGGCTTAATATCGATTTGCGAGCCGGGCAAGAAGGTTTCCAACCCATCGATATCGACGATCAGACCACCTTTTGTCTTACTAATAACTGTACCTTTAATAACAGTACCATTGTGATACGAATCGCGAATGCGATCCCACGCACGCAATAGCTTGGCTTTACGACGCGACAACACGAGTTGCCCGCGAGCATCCTCTACCTTTTCGACAAAAAACTCCACCTCGTCGCCCGGTTTCAGATCGGGCATGTCGCGAAACTCATTGATCGGCACCAACCCTTCCGACTTATAGCCAATATCTACCACCACGTCGCCATCCTGGATGGACGTCACACGCCCTTTGACAATTTCGCCCTCTTTCACATCGCTGATGGTCGACTCGTATTCACTCAACAGCTTGGTGTATTCTTCGGGCTGATAGATGGGGCCACGTTTTGTGTTGAGATCCCAATCGAACTCGTCATGAGCTCCTTTGGCCTGTTCAGCTGCCTCTTGGAGTGCAATAGCATCTACGCTATCGACGCCTTCTGTTACATCATCGGCTGCTTCCTCAGATGAGCCAGCTTCTTCACGTTGAGGTGCTACCTCCAACGAAGGCTGAGCTTCAGTAGAGGCTACTTCGGGTTGGGATACTGACTCTTGCGTAGAAGCGTCAGTCTGCGGCGTTTCTTCAGCACCTGCCGCTTCATTTTGTTGTTCGAGATTTTTTTCTTCTTGCATTGAAAGAATGCGTTTGGTTAAAAAATTTGGTTTACAAGCTTTTGCACCCAGCATCAACCGACACTGCACTAAAGCGGCGCAAAGGTACGCCCTAATATGCATAACCACAAAAAGGCACCGCAGTTTGTCGTCATTATCGGGCAATTTTGCCTATACAACTTCAATGCATCGCTACTATCACAAGACTTCCTTACGTTGTGCGCTGCTATTGAACCTCAAATGAACGGACAAACGAGTGACTAAACCAAGGAGAATTCCGATTTTCGTCGTTACTTTGGATAGCCAGCCCATGCCCCAAAAGGCCCATGAAGGTGGTCATTACATTTGAATTATCAACCTGAAAATCTGTACTGTGCTATGAATGTGTATGAAGAGCGTCCTTGGTTGAAAAACTATCCCCAAGGGGTACCTGCCAACATCAACCCAGATAGCTACGCTACTGTAGTAGAGATGTTGGAAGAATCTTTCCAAAAGTACAGCAATTTACCGGCCTTTGCCTGCATGGGCAAGACGCTGACCTTCGCTCAAGTTGACAGATTGTCCAAACAGTTTGGTGCCTATCTGCATGCTCGTGGTTTGGAGCCCGGCGACAAGATCGCGCTGATGATGCCCAACCTCTTGCAATACCCCATTGCGCTATTTGGTGCGCTCCGCGCTGGGCTGGTAGTAGTCAATACCAACCCTTTGTATACACCACGTGAGATGCATCACCAGTTTACCGATGCGGGTGCCAAGGCAATTGTCATTTGTGAAAACTTTGCCGCCAACCTGCAAAAGATCATGGGCGATACAGAGATTAAAACCGTCATTGTGACTAGCATCGGCGAGATGCTTGGCCCGATAAAAGGTGCCTTAGTCAACTTTGTCGTGCGCCACGTGAAAAAGATGGTCCCCAAATGGTATATCCCCAACGCCGTGACATTTACCGATGCTTTGCGCGATGGCAAGAAATTCCTCATCAAGAAATTTGACAACTATCCCGACGATGTAATCTTGCTTCAATACACAGGTGGCACCACAGGGGTGTCCAAAGGCGCGATGCTCACCAACCGCAACCTGGTGGCCAACATGATGCAGATGCGTGCTATCATGTCGCCCTTTCTCAAAGAACGCGAAGAGGTGGCGTTATGTCCCTTGCCACTTTATCACATCTTTGCCTTCACCGTCAATTGCTTAGGGCTTTTCAGCTTTGGTGCCCTCAACGTGCTGATCACCAATCCGCGCGAGCTAAAGACCATCCTTGATGCCTTCAAGAAATATCCTATTACGCTCATGACCGGCGTGAATACGCTGTTCAATGGTCTGCTGCACTTCGAGCCCTTTACCAGCTTCGGCGGTTTCAAGCTCAAAGTCACCATTGGGGGTGGCATGGCCGTACAGCGCGTAGTAGCCGAGCGCTGGCAACAAGTGACTGGCTGCCCCTTGGCCGAGGGCTATGGCATGACCGAAGCCTCGCCCGTAGTGAGCTGCAACCCACTCGATGGTACAGGTAAAATAGGCAGCATCGGCCTGCCTGTGCCTTCTACCGATCTGCGCGTGGTAAATGAACAAGACCAAATAGTGCCACTGGGCGAAGTGGGCGAAATCCAAGTAAAAGGCCCACAAGTGATGCTGGGGTACTATAACCGACCCGATGAGACAGCCAAGACGATTCGCGATGGTTGGTTGTGCACGGGCGATATAGGAAAAATGGACAAAGACGGCTATTTCTACATCGTAGATCGGAAAAAAGACATGATTCTCGTTTCCGGATTCAACGTATTTCCCAATGAAATCGAGGATGTAGTCGCAGCACATCCCAAAGTGCTCGAAGTGGCAGCTATCGGTGTGCCACACGAAAAGTCCGGCGAAGCAGTGAAGATTTTCGTAGTGAAAAAAGACCCCTCGCTAAGTGAGCAGGAGTTGATGAGCTACTGCCGCGATAATCTTACGGGGTATAAGGTTCCTAAAGAAGTCGAGTTTGTCGACGAGCTGCCCAAGTCAAATGTAGGTAAGATCCTGCGGCGCATTCTACGCGAACGAGAATTGACCAAACGCCAACAACACACAGCTTCCTAAACTGCGCAAGCGGGTTACTATCCACATGCGCACAGTACACGACTTCAATAATGGTCGTTACTGTGCACCTTTTATTTATATCGTTTAATTCAAGCATAAGTACGCCACCTACGCGTCACAACCCTTTCCATTCCAGCACATCTATATACCTATATTGGTTTGTTTTTTGCAACACGACTGGAAAACGCCAGCAGTTTTTGTTTATGCAACTTCACGTTCTTCTCCACTCGCCCTCAGCAACACATCAAGTGTTCGTACTTTCATAAACAAACCCCAATGCCAATGGACCTTCGCTTCTGGTGCTTGTGGATCGCAGCTTTAGGCTTTGCCCCTGTATGGGCCCAATCAGCCAATTGGGAGTTTGAGCAGGTCCTCCAAGGTGAAAGCCTTCCCATAGGTACGATGCTGAGTTGGAGCACGGCCTATGAGGAAGGACTTGCTGCTTTTACCGTAGAGCGAAGTGACGACGGCAGCACCTTTAGAGAAGTAGGCATTGTAACAGCTATTGGACAAAGCCAAGAGATACGCCACTACAACTTCTTAGACGTCACGCCTTTAAACAGCACTACGGTATACTATCGACTCAAAGTAAGCGATGAAGACGGCGGGTATACCTATTCGGAAGTCATCACCCTACAAAACCGATTCGACAACCAATTTATGGTAGCTGACATGAGCAACGTGGTCGTCGAAGACTTCTTCCAACTCACGATAGAAGCCTTTACAGATGGCACACTGCACTATACACTCACCGACGTACGCGGCCACACCATGATGCAAGACCAAATGATCATCATCAAAGGGCTCAACGACCTGACTATCGATCTAAGCAGCCAGCCCGAAGGCATCTACAAGCTCAACTTGCGCATGGGCGTAGAAGAAGAACAATTGGTCATCACCCATCGCCTCGATGAGTTAGTCAAAAAACCCAATGTGGCTACTAAAACTAAGGCCACCGACAAGCATTAAACCTCTTTGAGCATCACTACCCACAATCTGCTGTTGTGGGTCTCAAGAAAGGACATAGCAGTGTGTTTAAGTCCGTGTTTTGATCTTGCGCATCAACAGGCCTGCCAAGTGCGGATGCCCGTCCAAAAAGCGCTGTAGGCGCCCCTCATTGGCCAAGAAGAAAATCTTGTCGCCAAAATACCCCTTTTGCGAAAAGCGAATCGTCACCAACGAGGCTATACCCAAGTCCTGCTCCCTAATAGCCAACACTAATGACCACGGATAACGGTACTGCTTAAAATAATTGGACACGTAGATAAAATGCTCGTCAAATGCTACCCACTTGAGCCGTGCTAATGTGGCCAACAATAGCCCCGCACCTACGAGGAAAAATATCACTACCCCGGCACGAAAAGCTGTATTGGACCAAGGCGTATAGGGCTCCATGTCGGTCACCATTACCGCAATGGCAAAAGCACCGAAAAAAGTGAGCCAAAACACGGGGAAAAACAGCTTAGCAAAGGGCGTCAATCGCGACGATACTTCGTAAACCTCCATTTATTATCTGTGCTTTACTTTTTCCTCCATACGCGACAGCGCAAGCAGCTCCTCCTGCTCCCTTTGCGCTGCCCGGCGCTCTTCGCGCAAAGCGATAAAAATGCTCAACTCATACAAAAAATACAACGGCACGCCAATGAGGAACTGCGTCACTACATCGGGTGGTGTCAGCACAGCCGCCAGCAATAAAATGCCCACAATGGCATGACGCCGATAATAGCGCATGCCCGAAGCACTGACTAAACCCACTTTGGCCAAAAAATACACCACGATGGGCAACTCGAAGATCAGACCCGCCGGTGCCGTGAACATGACCATGTAGTTGATATACGACGAAAGGGTAGGCGTATTGGTCACCCCCGGTATGGAATAGCCCATCAGAAAGTTGATCGCAAAAGGCGCAATGACAAAATAGCCAAACATCACCCCCAGCAGAAAAAGCACGGAACATATCAACACTACACCTCGCGTAGCACGCACCTCCGCCTCGTACAAACCCGGGCGCACAAAGCTCCAAAGCTCGTAAAATACATAGGGAAATGCCACAATCAGCCCCAACACAAAAGAAGCTTTAATACTAATAATAAACGGCTCACCAAAGCCCACAGCGATCTTTTCAAATTGTGGCGGCACCATGCACATCGCATCGCCCAGACCCAACATATGGGACATATTGCAAAACACTCGATAGGACAAAAAATCGGGATGTGTAGGCCCAAAAATGATGTAGTCGAACACCCAATCGTGAAAAATAAAAGCCACAATCATGAGCAGCACCACTGCCGTAAGTGCCCGAATAATGTGCATGCGCAACTCTTCGAGGTGCTCCAAAAAAGTCATTTCCTTACCCGAAGCTGCCGTGCGGCCATCCATTTCTATGTCTATCTGATCGAGTGGCATGAGCAAATTTTTGCAAAAGTAAGTGCATCATTTCATTTTGCCTTTCGGCAAATAAAACACATCGCCCCACGCCCATCACAATCGCCTCCACGCAATGACCCTCAATGGAGAATAGCCTGACAATGAAAAGGTTTAAAAATGCATTGACCGATTCATTTACGACTAATGCCATCCATTATCCCACAGATTGCCCTTAACTTTGCCGCGCAAACAACCACATGGCGTAAACGAGCCACAGCTTTTCGTTGTTTAACCACATAGAAAAACGCGTAAGTAGCACCTCATCAATCACACCTCATATGCACCGCACTGAGATGGAACTAATGGCCCCCGTGGGCTCATGGGAATCGCTGGCTGCCGCCATCAAGGCAGGCTGCGACTCTGTGTATTTTGGCATCGAGCAGCTCAACATGCGCGCCCGCTCTTCCATCAACTTCTCCATCGACGATTTGGCCCACATCAGCCAACGCTGCCACGAAGCGGATGTCAAGAGCTATCTGACGCTCAACACCATTATCTACGACCACGACTTGCGCCTCATGCGCCAGATCGTCGATGCCGCCAAGCAGCACCACATCTCGGCCATCATTGCCTCCGATCACGCCGTAATGAGCTACTGCAGGCGTATAGGCATGCCTGTACACATCTCCACGCAAGCCAACGTCACCAACATCGAGACGGTGGAGTTCTACTCGGCCTTTGCCGATGTCATCGTGCTATCGCGCGAGCTAAGTCTGCGCCAAGTAGGCGAAATTGTACGACAGATCGAGCGACGCCAGATCACAGGCCCCTCTGGTCAGTTAGTGCGCATCGAAATCTTTGCCCATGGTGCACTGTGCATGGCCGTTTCCGGCAAATGCTACCTGAGCTTGCACTCACACAACGCCTCGGCCAACCGCGGTGCCTGCATCCAAAATTGCCGCAAATCCTACATCGTCATTAGCAAAGAGGACGGCAATGAGCTGGAAATCGACAACGAATACATCATGAGTGCCAAAGACCTGTGCACCATCAACTTCCTGGACAAGATTGCAGCAGCAGGCGTGAGCGTGCTCAAAATCGAGGGGCGAGGCCGCTCGGCCGACTACGTCGACGTGACGGTGCGCTGCTATCGCGAAGCAATCGACGCCTTGCAGCAAGGCACCTACACCCCCGAAAAAATCGACGAGTGGATGCGCCGCCTGGCAACCGTCTACAACCGAGGCTTTTGGGATGGCTACTACCTGGGCCGCAAAATGGGCGAATGGAGCGACACCTACGGATCTAAAGCCACTCAGCGAAAAATATTTATCGGCCGAGGCGTCAAGTACTACAAAAAAATCGGCGTGGGCGTATTCAAAGCTGAAGCCCATACGCTCAAAAAAGGTGACCAAATCCTCATCACCGGCCCCACTACTGGGGTAGTGCGCGCCGTGGCTGAAGATATCCGAGTGGATGATCAGCAAGTGGATGCCGTACCTCAAGGCGCCCTGTTCAGTATGCGACTGCCCGAACCCATCCGCCCTTCCGATAAAATTTACAAACTGGTAGAAGCCTGATGGTACGCATTATATTCTACCGCGCCAAATGCATAGGCTGCAATGCCTGCGTGGAAGCCGCCCCCGAGCGGTGGCGCATCTCGAAAACCGATGGCAAAAGCAATCTCATCGGCGGTAAAGAAAAAAAAGGCATCTATCACGCACGCCTTAGCGACGACGAATACGAAGCCAATAGCATTGCAGCACAGCATTGCCCCGTCAATATCATCAAAGTAGAAAAAGTGTAACAACTCTCCTCGTTACATCCTTTTCACTAATGGGCCACAGCACGCGTACACCTATTAAAGGTGTGCAATACTTTTTTTATAAAACTATTTATCTTGCCAACAACAATATTACTGGCCCGCCTGAGCACGCATTGACCTCACTGGAGCACTACACACTTCTTCCGTACATCAATCGTGCGAAGTCGTTGCCTATCACATACCAACCAATACGAACCAGTAGCTGGAACAACTCGATTTACTCATCTAAACCCAACCCTATGCCCACATTTGTATACATCACCAAACAGTGCTGCCAAGACGCCCAACAACAAGGCTTCTCTGACCTAGTGGTACAACAGGCACAAAGAATCAGACAACACCAAATGCCCGTAGGGCTCAGGCACTTCAGAAGCGATTTCTTCAGAAAAAGAATAGCGCACCACGGGCGCCTCGTCGTTAAGAGAAAGTACTTAGCGGGGCACACCATCTACATATTCACACGCCTTTTTACTCGAGGCGACAACAGGTATGAGCAATTCCTCAATGATGTGCGCCTCGGCAACTGTGAAGCCTACGACAACTTACTACCTTCTGATGAGCAATTGAAAGATTGGTTGAAAAAAGAAACAGCCGAACAACCTACAGCACCTCTAATAGAAATGACTGAGATAGAAAGGCAGCTGCTCTACGACGCCCTCAATCCACGCATAGACGACGAACTGGGCATGATTGCTGAAAGCATCCGATGGATCAACACCATGAGCAGCCCCCAAATGAAAGAACGCCGCCTATTTGCCCGAAGAGTCGTCGAAGAAATTGTCACTGAGCCCCCTCCTGAAGACTCCCAAACAAGAACAAAAAGTCAGGAAGGCCTCACAATATTTTACGCATACTACCCCGAATGGAAATATTGGTATTTGTATGACATACATATCAATGGTCAAACAGCCAACACTGATGATAGAACGCAGGTATACCCTCAGACTAAGGAGGAACTACTCCAGGCAAGTGGCCGTATATTTCCTGTATACTTCGTACTGGAAGAAAATATTTGGTTGGATATCCAAGATAGCAGGGAAGCTAACCTAGCGCTTTCTCCAGAAGAGGTACAGATCTTGAACGAGGTAGCACAGCCTACAAGCAACCGAGCCTTCCCCCTCTTCATCAATGGCCGACCTGGCAGTGGCAAATCTACACTGCTATATTATCTTTTTGCCAGCTATTTGCGCTTTTACCTGAACCATCGAGAAGCCTTATCAGAGCATCCGCCACTTTTCATCACTTATAGTCGTTCGCTACTGCGTAATGCCCGAGAAAAAGTAGAAGAACTCGTACGCTTCGACCGACCCCAAGAGGGTACCCAGCAAAGGGACACACTAAAAGACGCCTTGGCCCAAGAAGCGCCTCACTGCTTCAAGGAATTCAGATCCTTTCTCATCGAGTTGCTGCCCGAAGCAGAAAAGGCCGAATTCGAGATGAATGACTGCGTACGTTTCGCCGAATTTGAAGATTGGGTGATACCTATTCTGAGCCGACACGGCAATGCAGAGATTCGCAACCTCTCGCCCGAAATTTGCTGGCACGTGATCCGCACTTATATCAAAGGCATGCAGCAGGAGACTGGCGACTATATGACGGCTGAGATGTACGAAGAGATCTCACCCAGACATCGAACGGTTAGCCTCGATACTTTTCGCCTAATTGAGCAGCATATATGGCCTGCCTACAAGCAACATCTGTCTGAAAAACAATTGTGGGACGATCAAGACCTCGCCAGAAAAGTGCTCGACCTAGTAGAGTCAGGCCAACTCTTGCTGAGTCGCTACACGGCCATTATTTGCGATGAGTCGCAAGATTTCACCACCATCGAGCTGGAATTGATCAGCCTCTTGTCGCTCTACCTCAAAAGAGATTTGTCCACCTATCGAGAGTTACACCGGATTCCCATCGCCTTTGCCGGCGACCCCTTCCAAACACTTAACCCAACGGGCTTTAACTGGGATGCCACCAAAAGACTCTTTTACAACTTGGTTGTGCGCTTGTGCGATTCGGCCAATGCTAATGGATTGGACATCAACTACAAAGAGTTGCGCTACAACTACCGATCGACCAGACACATCGTTCAGTTTTGCAACTTCATCCAATTATTGCGTGGCATTACCTTCCAGATACCTAACCTTTTACCGCAAACGACCTGGCAAAGGGAAGCGGCCAGAATACCTGTATTTTTCAACATCGACACGCCCATAGCGCAAGATGGCCTACAAAAAAATAAAAAAGCACTGATCATCATCCCTTGCGACGAAGGCAAGGAAAGTGAATACATCCAAAACGACCCTTTCCTGGCTCAAATCGCATGGGATCACGAAAAACAGACCAGCACGCGCGACATACTCAGCCCAATGACAGCCAAAGGGTTAGAGTTCGATCGCGTCATCTTGTACAAGTTTGGCGATTATGCACACCAACAACTGAAATCGTCGCTTCCACGGGTAGGCAAGTCCATAGAGGAAGAAAATAAAGAACAGCTCCTGCCGCTTGAATACTTTTTCAATCAGCTGTACGTGGCTGCCAGTAGAGCACAAAAGAAAATTATCATCGTCGACACCAAAGAAGGGCTCAATAGCTTGTGGCACTTGTTCAAAAGTGCAGAAAAACACGACAAGCTTTTGGATATGTACAATCCCGAAGTAGCAGCTTCACTAGGCGAAAAGTGGGGTAAAGAAGACATCTGTATTTTAATCCAGGGCACCACACATGACTGGGAAGAACAATTTGATGAAGATCTCCTGCGCCGAGCCGACCAATTCTTTAGAGAAGGGAAAGAAAGGGAAGACAAAGGCGCCATCCAACTACTGGAACGAGCAAGAGATATTTATGAGATGTTAAATGAACACACTAAAGCGAAGAAAGCGCAAATAGAGATTTACAAAAAACAGGGGAAGTTCAAAGAAGCCGCAGCACTCTATCAAGAAATCGGTGCATATCGCGATGCACTCAAATATTTCTGGAAAGCACTTTCCTACGAAAACATCGTGGCACTTGCACAGACGGAGGAATCCATCAAGCCGATGCTCGAATACCAAGCGTCAGCTTTTTTACAACGGCCCGGCCCTCACACGCCCGATATCTTTGTCAGACTCTATCAAAGTAGAGAAATCAACAACTCCTTTGCCAACTACGGCAGAGAATGGAAGCAAACTTTTACACGACTACTCAACGCCATAGACTCCTATGAGATCAAAGAAGCATGCAGAGACGACTTATCCCATGCACTGGACTACTTCAAACAACGGAGATACCTGGCGCCCAGCCAGCAACTCGCCAAACTCATGTACTACTGCCACCTGGCCCCACAAATGGTCAAAGAAGTGCTGGAAGGAGCAGGCATTATGGCAGGTACTGCTTCTACAGAGCTGGAAGAATGGATCCACGAGACCTTTGCCCAGACATTGCCATGGCCACAGTCGGTCGTGCACTTGAGCGTCTTGGGCCAGTACTCTAAGATCATAGAGTTATCTGCACAAAATCCCAACCAGACGCTGACACCCAACCAATGGCCCTACCTCCTCGAGGCTTACTACCAGCAAAAAGGCCGCCACTGGGATAAAGTGCCAGAAGGCATCCGCGACAAATACATCTTGTACCTCCTTTTTGAAAAAAACTTAGACGAAGCAAAAAAAGAGACAGCTACTGAGGCCTTGCTCCAACACTACCTCCACACGCAACAATGGCGACAAGCCCTGCGTTGGATCGGCCGCCAGGAAGTAGAATACTTGCAGCCACGATCGCGCCACCCCTTACCTATAGCGCAACAACAGTTTCTCGAACAACTCATCCGATACATCGCCCAATCGCGCGACGTCCAAAACATGCCGCACGACGAACTCAACGTGCTCACCCGATTTTTGGAAGAAATTTTCCACGCACTATATCCCGAATTCAGACTTAGAGGCGACGAGTGGAACCGTTTTTTCGATAAAAAAACCCAACTAAAACGCCTCGCCCAAAAGCTCGACCCAAAAGTCTTAGGCGCCGCCTTTGAGAGCATTGGCCGCCACGCAAACACTTTGCGCTACTACAAGTGGTTGTTGCGCACCAATAAAAAACAGCGCCCTTATGCCCGAAAGCGCTGGGCAAAGAACGCACTCAAACTGATCGAATTCTACCAGTCTCAGGGACGCCACGAACAGAGTACCGAACTCTATCACAAACTCCAACAACAACTCGATCGATGGGGCATGAGCATGAAAGAAGTCGAAAAAGAGCCCGATTACCCAGATCTCGTACAAAAACCTCCAACTACGCCGCCCCCCACCCACAAACCACAACCTGAGCCCACGCCGACAACCACACCCCAAGCACCACCCCCTTCACGTATACCATCAACCGTGACGTTTCGGATAGAGCAAAAAGCGCTGAGCGGCGAACTACTCTACCACCAGCAGCGGTGGCGTCTCAAAGACGCCTACGACAACGAGCTGATCTATCACAATGGACAGCTGACCTCCTACGGCGAAGTGTCCATTCACGCTGCCCCAACAGAAAAGGGAGAAAAAAGGTGGGAAATCCCCCTCTGGCAAATCGCCATCCTCCTCCAAGTACTTGACAACCAACACGCCTTCCTACTCACCGACCTGGAAACGGGTAGTGTCTGCTTCCAATTCGCACTCTAATCACAAAGAGGCACCCAAAAAAAGGTGCCTCTTTGTTTGAAAATATTCGCTCTATCCTTTACGCATCAAGCGCTATCATCGCAGAGCAACACTTTACATCTCTTTCAGCGGGCGGCCTTGCTCGTCTTTCCACTCAGTCAATCCATTAGCCGAACGCCCTAATACGACTCCAGCTGCTGTAGAAGGCGAGCTAAATGTATAATCTTGGGCAAAGCGATATACGCCACCTACATCTTCAAGCACACCTTGTGCAAGTAGATCAGTGCGCATTTTATTCAAGTATTTCGGGATGGAGGGCGTCGGGCGCTTCACGGCCTCTGATTCTTTACGTACGACAAATCCACTGGACAGATATACACCAAATGCCTTTACGCCCTTGGCTGTAATTTGGAGCACTTTGGATTTGTGCTTGCTCTCAAGCTTGGGTTTCTCAAAAAAGGTAACACCTACCAGGGGCAAACAGAGCAACATGTCCTTGAGAAATGCTTCAACATCTGCCCTGTCGGCTTCAGAAAGCTTGGGCAATTGCGGTTGGTTGCTGTTATCTAACTCAGCCCGCTTTATCTCCCTTGTCAGTTCTATGAGCCTCGCTTCGAGGTATTGCACGTGTGCCTTGTTCAGGTTGGTGTCCTTACTTGTGAACACCACCGCATGAGTCCAAAAATCTTTCTGCTTAGCATGTTGCTCAAGGCGCTGAAGCACGGATTCACCTTCACCGATATACGCGCGAGGTAAAGAGCTTTTTCCATCAAACCCCCAAAGCACATACACCCCTGTACGCCCTACTTCATCCCGCCCTCGGGCTTCATCGAAGCGTGCTCTTGGGAATACGATCCCCTTCCCTGTCCAGTTAGACTTTTCAATGATGCGCAGCCCTTCCGGCTCACCCGAAGGAATGTAGATGCGCACGGAAAATCCACCTACTTGACTCATGTATTTTCCCTTTTTATACCTTGATGCCGGCTCGTCGTATCGCTCCGCAACTACCTGCTCATGCTATCCAGTGCTTCGGTTTGGCTTAAAGCCTTAAATTTAGGGTTCATGGCTGTGTAAGTTCTCTATCGCAATAATAATTTCAGCACGAAACTCGCTCAATCGTTTTTCAATCTGCTCCAGATAATCATCGCCCAATGCCCTGCGCAGGGCAGCTAATTCGCACTTAAACTGATCCAAGTGTTTGTTTGAGTTTCGCCTATCCATTTCCACTGCTGCCAACCGGCGCAACGTATGCTTGGGAAGCGTCTGAAATTCCTTGATATCTCTAAGCAAGGTGCGAATAAAATGCACGTACTCGTCCAACTCAGCACTGTAATGCGCTAGGGCACTGCGCAAGTTATTCTCCGCCTTAACCAACAGCGATTGTTCACTGCGGGGCATAGGTGTACGTTCACGGAATTTTTTGATAGTTTCATATGCCGGCCAGAAACGTTGACTCAGTGGCTGGCGCGGCGTATCCGGCTGGCAGCGAATGTGCGGCAGGGCTTCTTCCAGAATCATAGATCGCACATCGGGCTTTTCAACGGTTGTGTCCAGGACAGCATGGACAAACAATTGCAACCCTTTGCGTCGAAAGACCAATAATCCATTCTGGTCAAATATTTTGGCGGTTTTTACCCGTGCAGGGAAATCGTTCAGCGCTTGGATGATGTCTGGATGTTGTTCTTTAATGGCAAAAAATTCCCGCCGGATGATCGTCAGCAGGCTTTCCTCTTCTCCTTCCTCGGGATTGCGGTTGATGCGTTTGAACAGTTCTGCTGGAGAAGGGTTCTCTTCGGGGGCAAAGATTTTGGCATCTTCTCCCAGGGTATTGTGAATCAGAAACATCTTTTGCGCTGCAATTTCGCGGCTTTTGACCACCTCGGCGCCTTGCTCTGTGGGAAAGAAGTTGTAGATGTACAGTTTGTCAAAGACTTTGCGTCCAATGCGGTTAATTCGCCCCAGGCGTTGGATCACGCGGGTTGGGTTCCAAGGAATGTCATAATTGACAATTGCACCTGCTCGGTTGAGGTTTACACCTTCGGAAAGTTTATCTGTTGCCAGAAGAATTTCGAAATCGTCGCGCTGCTTTTCTTTGGGATAACTGGCATCAAAGTTAGCCAGTAAATCATCAAAAAAGTTTTTCGTAAATGAACCTTCCGCCACCAACACTCGATCCGGAAAAGCTTGTTTCAGCAGAGGGGCAATGTGCTTCACCGTATCCTGATATTCGCTGAAGATGACCACCTTGCGACGCGGTTCGTCGGGTTTATCCCCGGTATCTATAATCTCCTTAACGGCTTTCACGAGACGTCTGCTCTTCGGGTCGTTGGCGACCAAATCAAGTTTATTTACCCTATTTGCAATGGTTTTGAGCAATCCCAGATCGGAACGAATATCGTTCAGAAACTGCTCTGGCTCATCGAACTCAGCAATGACATAAATGCGATCATGACGCGGGTCCAGATTTTCTTTCGCAGAAAGACCCTCAACAAATTGTTGGAGATGTTCTTCAATACGCTCTTCATCTTCTTCCCAGATTTTTTCGATCAGTTTTCGATCCAGGATATACCGACCTGTCTTTTCGATGAATGCCAAGACAATCGAGTGGATGCGGACAAAGTTATCCACACTTTGAGCAAAAGCACCGAAAGAACTCTCGAAGCGCTTGACCAACAAGCGCCGCATGAACTCATACAGGTTACGTTGCTGTTGGTAAGTAAAATTGCCTTCTTCGTCCAATTGCCCTAACTGTCGGCGATGTTCATAAGCATAGGGTTGATAAATCGCGCCTCGGAATTGCCCCTCTTCACCAAAATAATCATTGATGACCTGGTCGTAAAAGGCCGATTGTTCCGGGGAGAGTTCGTAAAAGAGTTCGATCGGATCAGCAACTTCTGATAGTTGGGTCACTTCCTGCGCATACACCGGATCACGTTTCAGATCGAGCCGGTTGCGCCGGATGACAATGGGCTCCATAATCGCCCGGATTTCGTCCGCCAGTTGCTGCACACGCCGCTGCGCACGCCCCACATCGATGGGTGGCGACATATCAAAAATATCGGTGTAGAATCTTTCTGCCCGGTTCTGTTTTTCACCACCGGTGCTGTGATAACGCAAAATGTACGAAAGTTTGCGAAACTCGCTATTGTAGCGGGCGAATCGGGCGGACAGCTTATCGTCAAGGGTCAGGGTGGATTTGCCAGGTGGGATGAAGAGTTTTAGCAGGGCAAAGATGTCGGAAGGGGCGTTGTTAAAGGGCGTTGCGGTGAGCAACACTACAGCCCGGTTGGCGCAAATCTGGCTCAGCCGCTCGTAGGCCTCGGTGTCCTCGTTGCGGAATCGATGGGCTTCATCAACAATAATGGTGGTCACATCATCGCCATACAAGGCGAGATACTCCTGCACCTTGTCCAGCGCACCCAGTGAATAGACTTCCCAGTCATACAACCCAAAGTCACTCAGATATTTGTACCAGCCGGTGGCTTTGGTTTTCGGATCCCCCACCAGCGCCGGCGGGCAAATGACCAGCCCGCGGCCGTTGCGCTCGCGCGCCAGCCAGCTGGCGATAACCGACTTGCCCAATCCCACAACGTCGGCCAGGATGACGCCGCCGTACTCTTCTAACACTGTAAGCGCTTGCTGTACAGCCTCCTCCTGGTAGCGGTAGACCTTATAGCCCCGCTCCTCCATCAGGCGTTTCACCTGCGGGCGCAGCCTTTTCTGCTCCATCAAGTCCAGATAGGTTTTGAGCACCAGCGCATAGGCTTCGAAGGGGGAAATATCAGCCACCTGAGTCTGGCGGCGGATGATGCGCACAATTTGTTCTTTGCGCTCATCCAGTTCACTGAGAGGAATGGCCGACTCCCACAAGTCGTCGAAATAGGCTTCGGCATCCTCCCAGCCGTAATCGCCGATTTCCACATTGAATTCATGCTGACCATGCAAGCCGGCGCGCGTCAGGTTGCTGGAGCCGGTAATGAAACGCCCGGGCGCATTGATGAGGCTTTGCCCGGCCTTTTGCAGGCGAAAGAGATACAGTTTAGCATGGTTGGGATCGAAGGTCTTGCGGAGTTGTAACCTGCCCTCTTCCAGAAGGTACAGAAAGAAAGAGACCTGCTCATAAAACTCCTGTGTGTCCAGGGCTTCATCCTGCAAGGCGATGCGAAGAGAAACAAAAAACTGCCCCACCAGTTCCTGCTGAGTGCTGGTTGCCGCGTTGGGGTTGGCTACTTCCAATACTTTCCCCAGGCGCAAGTCCGTATCCAGGCCAACCAGGATTTTCATGGTCAAATCCTCGCGGCCCTTGAGGGCTTCGTAAAGTTCCCGCCAACCGGAGAAATAAAAAAAGCCCACCAGGAATTTGAGTTCCCGGCTGTGCTGAATGAGCGTGTGAATGCGGCCTTTCAGGCTGCGCTGTCTGGCGTTGGTGATGAAGTTATGTGGCATGGGGACCTCTCATACTTTTTAATATTGACCACTCTGATATTGTCCACAAAAACGACAAAGGGGTCAATAACTGATTAAAACGGGTTAATAAGTTGTGGGCCCGGCACATATTGTCTCCCTTTTTTCTCTCCCTGGGGCGTTAAAAGACCGAGTTTCACAAATCTTTGAGCAAGTCTTCTGGCTTGAGAAATTGAAAGCCCCAGAGCCTTGCGAATATCTTCATTCTTTATGTACCCTTTCCGTCGAAGAACAGATTCCAGAGCTTTAAACTCCGGTGGTTTTTCTGTTCTGCTGATCGTCTCTTCCGTGATAATCTCGTAAACTCGTCCTCTGGGTTTGCTAAGTTTTACAATCCCTTTTCGAATCAACTCCTTAATGTCAAGAGAAGCTGTATAGATATCCACGCCGACCAATTTTTGATAAGCCCGGCTGGTGAACCGGCCGCCATGCGCATGGGCATAAGCCAGTAGGCGTCTTTGATTAGGTGTAAGATCATATTTTTGGAATTGTTGCAACCATCGAATCGTTTCCGGCGGATAGATGATCGTATTGTACAGGAATACCGCAAAAATGCTACCGGCTTCCATGTTAAATTCAGGTGGTTTCAGGCCTTCGCGTTCCATTACTTCGTGCATGCGGGGAATGCCTTCGCCCAATTCTCTCATAAATCCCCATTCGGTAAGCACACGCACGATGCGGGGATTTCGCGAGGCGTGAATCCGCTCCCGACGACGGAGATGTTCCAGGGTAACAGGTTCGACGAGTTTCCCCGGGCTGCGAATTTCCATCCGGTTATCAAACAGCCAGATTTCAATCGGCGTCCCTTCCAGAGCATAGTCCCGATGGGCTACCGCGTTGATAATCGCTTCCTGCCATGCGAAAGAAGGATACTCAAAACGCTCTTCGAAGAACAAATCCACCAGGCGTTGCCGTTCCCGAATATGCGGCTGAATGGTGCGAAACGTTTCTTCAATGAGCACGGGCAACGGTCCTTCGATCCGTTTCCGTTTGATCACGTTCAATTCGGTGCCAAACCGCCTATCCGTACCCTCCCATTTGACGAAGGCGATGTAACACGTCGGATGCCAGCGCAGGGGATCCCTGGCGAACAATAGAATCGCCGCCAGAGAAAGCACATAATGTTCATTCCGCTTTTCAACGAGACGGAAGTGGTGGAGTAAATCTTCCGGAGAGAGGGCCAGGTTAACCTTTGTTTGGAAGGCGTTGAGAAGTTCAAAATCCAGATCCTCGATGGTAGCACCGGAAACCAGACGGGATTCTGTGATTCTTCTTCTTTTCCCGGCTTTGCCGGCTTCGATATTGGACGCCGGAAATGGCATGTTTTTATCACCAATACGCATGAGGTATCGCCCGTCGCTAAGTTGGTGCACCTCGGGGCTCCAGTCCACCTCAAAGATCAGAATGCGGGTATTATCCACTTCTACCCAGCGGTGTTGCGCTTTCAGGGGCGGAGAAACCAGGCGGCGGGGCGCTTCCAGGATCGTGTGTAAGCGTTTCTCCGGGTAAGGAACGCCGGTTGGCGTGCCGCCGTCCTCAATACCCACAGCCAGTATTCCCTCGTCGGCATTGGCCATGGCCGACAGGGTTTCCGCCACATCCCGGGCAACCTCGCGCGCATTGCGCCGTTTCGGTCGCTTTCCTGAACGGTCGTAACATGACTTGCGTTCGTAAAACTGACCCTCCTCTTGTGTTAAAAGCCATGTCCAGTCCATCCGCCCTCCTCGTTTTCTTTGTTATGTTGGAATTTTACGGATATATGCCTGATTTCCCAGATTTCCCGGGCCATCGGGTCGGAACCGGTG
>Ga0256839_1001949_pt1 | contig 24000 bp, 25 predicted proteins | sample 354166metaG_FD_185968 | JGI IMG/M metagenome (GOLD analysis project Ga0256839, IMG submission 185968) | Hydrothermal vent microbial communities from Mid Atlantic Ridge, Atlantic Ocean - 354-166 | ecosystem: Environmental > Aquatic > Marine > Hydrothermal vents | place: Atlantic Ocean: Mid... | reverse complement strand
TGAAGCCGATCAATATCATAATCCCCGAAGATTGCATGTTGCGCCCCAAGTATCCTGCCGCAGTTGTGGCCGGAAATGTCGAGACTTCCCAGCATGTTACCAATACACTGTTGGCAGCGTTGGGCGCGATGGCGAATTCGCAAGGGACGATGAACAATCTGACGTTTGGCAATGACGAATACCAGTATTACGAGACGATATGTTCGGGTTCCCCCGCTGGCCCCGGCTTTAACGGCACGGATGCGGTGCAGGTTCACATGACCAATTCGCGCCTGACAGACCCCGAAATTCTGGAGTTCCGCTATCCCGTTTTGCTGGAGGATTTCCACATTCGCCATGGGTCCGGTGGCAAGGGCAAATGGCATGCCGGTTCCGGTACGCGCCGCACCTTGCGGTTCTTAGAGCGCATGGATTGCGCGATCCTGTCGTCCAGCCGTACGCTTCCCCCCAAGGGGTTGGAGGGGGGCGAGGATGGCCAGTTGGGGCTAACCCAAGTGCGCCGTGTTGACGGGACGGTGGAAACTTTGAAGGGTTGCGACCAGACCATTCTGGAAGCGGGTGATGCGGTGATTGTGCAGCCGCCAACAGCGGGCGGATATGGCAAGGCGTGAGGGCCGATTTCGTGATGTAGAAAACTTGTGCTAAACTGCGCCTTTAACCAAATCGGGAGGGGGAAATGGAAGGCACACCCTACTTTTCCAAGGATTCATGCAAGGCTTCGCCGGACACGGACGTCGAAACTGTGGATGTCGAACTGGGGCGTTCCGGCGTGCTGGGGGATGGTCCGCAGGTCTATATTCGCATTGGCGATACCAAGGTTTTCATTCCGCGCGCCGCCACCAGCGAGTTTTTCAACAAAGTGCGGGCGCTCGGTGTTTATTTGGGCCGATAAGGCACGCAAAAACCGCTGGTCGGGGGAATTCGCGCCAAAGTTTCGGGGATTCTCGGAAGGTTCTGCTGTGGAACCTGATCTGACCGCATTGGGGTAACACGGCCAAGTATAGCGAAAGCTATCGCGCTGTGGCTGCCCGATCCAAGCGATCAGGAGCGTCTGCTGTACCAGACACCCCGATTATCGAGCGGGTTGCCTAGTGATAAAAACTTCAGATGCCCAGCGCGATAACCCCTAGTGGTTTTGTCAGAACCTTGCTCAGCGAGATTGGTTATACAAAGCATTGGTTAAGAATCGGTTAAGTTTGCGGTATTCGCTGAAATACTTTTCAGGCCAGCGAAACATATATGATCCCCACACCCAGTAGAACGTAAAGAATCGCCGCTCCGCGTTCTAATGCGCCACCAATAGGCACTTTTGCAAAGCCAGCCATCAACGAGCGGCTAAATGCCGCGAATAATGCGCCCTCAATCAAGGCCGCCCAACCGAACAGGGACGCGAGGATTTCCAGTGGTGAGGACCACAGATTATGAACCGAAACGATGAATGCGCCGATGGTAAAGACGAATACAGATATGAAATATCGAAGCGCGGCCTGATCGCGCAGTTCCGCGAGAACTTGGTCAAATTTGAACTGTCCGGCCAGCAAGCCAACACCCGCTAGCAGAGTATATATGCCCAGAAAAACGGTGATTTGTTGAGTGGTGGATAAGGCCGCAAACATGATTTACTCCTTTACGTTTCCTCAACAATATATGGGGTTTGTTACGGGAGGTTCAAGGAATGCACAGGTGGCGTTACCCCTTTACCCACATTTCGAATGCCCACAATCCCCACAGGTCATGCAGCCCTCAACCATCCGCATGGCGTATTGGCCGCAAGCGGGGCAGGCGGGGCCGCGGGGGCGTTCGCCGACGGCTACGGCCTCGGATTGGGGGTCGGATTTCAGGCCCATGCCCTCGCCTGCGATGAAGCCGGTTTCGATCATGTGGCGTTCAATTACGCCGCCGATTGCGGCCAGAATCGAGGGGATGTATTTGCCGCCAACCCATGCGCCACCGCGTGGGTCGAACACGGCTTTCAGCTCTTCGACAACGAAGGACACATCGCCGCCACGCCGGAAAACAGCCGAGATCATGCGGGTTAGCGCCACGGTCCACGCGAAATGTTCCATGTTTTTAGAATTGATAAACACCTCGAACGGGCGGCGATGCCCGCCGATGACCACATCATTCAAGGTGATGTAAATCGCGTGTTCGGATTCCGGCCATTTGATCTTGTAGGTCTGGCCTTGCAGGTTTTCGGGGCGATCAAGCGGTTCGGACAGGTATACCACCTCGCCCGCATGTTCGGGGGCCGCGTCTTCGGGTTGGGCTTCGACCTTTTCGCTGACCGTCAGGACCGATCCGGTGACATCATTGGGGCGATAGGTTGTGCAACCTTTGCAGCCGGTATTCCATGCCTCTAGGTAAATTTCCTTGAAGGCTTCGAAGTCGATATCCTCGGGGCAGTTGATGGTTTTCGAGATGCTCGAATCCACCCATTTTTGTGCCGCCGCCTGCATGCGCACATGGTCGATCGGGGCCAGCGTCTGGGCGTTAACGAAATATTCAGGCAATTCCGCATCGCCGAACTTCTCGCGCCAAAGCTTGACGGCGTAATCCTCGACCTCTTCTTCGGTGCGCGAGCCGTCGTTTTGAAGCACCTTGCGGGTGTAGGCGTAGGCGAACACCGGCTCGATCCCGCTGGAGACGTTGCCGGCATAAAGGCTGATCGTGCCGGTCGGGGCGATAGAGGTTAACAAAGCGTTACGGATGCCGTGGGTCTCAACAGCAGTGCGGACCTCGTCATCCATCGCCATCATCGTGTCGCCCGCAAGGTAAGGTTCCGCATCATAAAGCGGGAACGCCCCTTTTTCGCCAGCCAGATGCGCCGAGGCCAGATAGGCCGCGCGCGCGATTGCTTTCAGCCATGCTTCCGTCTGCCGCGCGGCTTGATCGGAGCCATAGCGCAAACCGACCATCAACAGTGCATCCGCCAGCCCTGTGACACCAAGACCAATCCGGCGTTTCGCCATGGCTTCGGCCTGTTGTTGGGGCAGCGGGAAACGGCTTGTATCAACCACGTTATCCATCATGCGAATGGCGACGGTGACGAGACCTGACAAGGCGTCAACATCTAGCGTGGCGGCCTCCTCGAACGGGTCGGAAACCAGACGTGCCAGATTGATCGACCCCAGCAAACACGCGCCATAGGGCGGCAAGGGTTGTTCGCCGCACGGGTTGGTGGCGGCAATGCTTTCGACATAATTCAGGTTATTTTTCTGGTTGATCCGGTCGATGAAAATCACCCCCGGTTCGGCAAAATCGTAGGTGGAGCGCATGATCTTGTTCCACAAATCCCGCGCTTGCACGGTGTGGTAAATCTTGCCGCCAAACACCAGATCCCACGGGCCGTCAGCCTTCACGGCCTCCATAAACGGGTCGGTGATCAGGACGGACAGGTTGAACATCCGCAGGCGCGCGGCGTCTTGTTTGGCGGTGATGAAATCCTCTATATCGGGGTGATCGCAGCGCATCGTTGCCATCATCGCACCGCGCCGTGACCCCGCCGACATGATCGTGCGGCACATGGAATCCCAGACATCCATGAAAGACAACGGGCCGGAGGCATCTGCACCCACGCCAATCACGCTGGCGCCTTTGGGTCGAAGGGTCGAAAAATCGTACCCGATGCCGCCGCCTTGCTGCATGGTTAACGCGGCTTCTTTCAGGTTGTCGAAAATCCCGCCCATGGTGTCAGGGATGGTGCCCATAACGAAGCAGTTGAACAGCGTGACGGAGCGTTCCGTGCCAGCGCCCGCCAGAATGCGGCCAGCGGGCAGGAATTTGAACCCTTCCAGCGCGTTATAAAACACCGATTCCCACTTTGCCGGATCATCTTCGCAAGCCGCCAAGGCCCGTGCCACACGTCGCCAGCTATCCTCGACCGTTTCGTCAATCGCCTCGCCTTCAGGGGTTTTGAAACGGTATTTCATGTCCCAGATGGACTGTGAAATCGGGGCGGCGAATGCAGACATATACGTATTCTCCTGAAGGTGGGTAGGGGGGCTAAACTACGGCGCGGGGGCTTGCTTGGCAATAGTCATAGACAGTGCGCAGCGGTCTGATATGAAGGGAACATGAGCGGCGAGCTAAATCTGGTAAAACTATGTGTAGGGGCGGAAAAGGTCAGTGACCTCGTTCGGTGGCGTGAAATTCGCGCAGCCGAGGCACGCGCGAACGGCCTTGAATACACCCCCAACCACATCACCCGCATGTGGCCGCGCCGCGCGGATGAGCTGCTGGATGGTGGTTCGCTTTACTGGGTTTTCAAAGGGTTGATACTAGCGCGCCAACGCATCTTGCGCCTTGACGAGGTGATTGGCGAAGATGGCATCCGCCGTTGCGCCCTGATTTTTGAAACTGATCTGATGCTGACGGAGGCACATCGCCGCCGCCCGTTTCAGGGCTGGCGATATTTAACGAAAGCCGACGCCCCGAAGGACATCGGCCTTTATCGTGAAGATCAGGAAGAAATCCCCGGTGCATTGCGCGCCGAGCTTTCCGCCCTTGGCGTGCTTTAGCCCAAGCTTGCGGCCGCGCGACCAATGCGTTCGGCAGCTTCAGCGCCAATTGCCACCAGATCGGCGTTGTCGCCAAGCGTTGCAAAGCTCATCATTTTGGCAGGGTCGATGAAGCGCACAAGGCATTCGCCCTCGCCGGATTTTTCGACCGTTACGTTGCAAGGCAGCATCATGCCAACGTCTGAGCGGGCGGTCAGGGCTTTGTGGGCCAAAACCGGATTGCAAGCGCCCAGAATGGTGTAGGGGCGGAAATCTACGTCAATTTTGGTTTTCAGGACTTTATCCACGTCAATGCGGGTCAAAACGCCGAATCCTTCGACTTTAAGGGCCGCAGTGACCGTTTCGATCACATCGTCAAAGTTTCCTGCTACGGTTACGTCCAGGCTGAATGTATCTGTCATTTTTTTGTTCCTTAGGTTTTTCGTTAACCGAAAGGTAATATTATATTCGCTATGTTCAATGGTAGAAACCAGGGTGTGACAATGCCTGCCTCAATTTGAACATGTTTGCGAAATATATTTGCAGTGTTCAGTATCAGGTGAAGCAGTTTAATCCCTTATTTATTTGGGTAGTTTACTATTATGCGGAATGAAATTCACAAGTTTATTGATTCTGAATCCGGCGCGGTTACTGTCGATTGGGTTATTTTGACGAGCGCTATAGTCGGGATCGCAATTGCTGTGCCGACGTTGATTTTACCAAATCTTCTGCCTGTTGCATCTGGTGTGCAGCCAGCGCTAGATACGGCACCGGGGTTGGGCGCTAGTCTTATCTTAGGACAGTAAGCCCGAAAAATCCGGAACGTCATAATACGGACATATTCAGTCTGTAGGTTAATCATATCGTATAGGCTACTTTCTTAGTTCACCGTCCGTCATTTGGGCACAGTAAATGGTAAATTGATATGTTTTTAGAAATGCTCATGCGTTTTCGCCTCGCCGAATCTGGCGCAGTCACCGTAGATTTTGTCACTATCACCGCCGTAATCGTTGGATTCGGTATGGGCGTGCTGTTGATTGTTGCGCCGGGTATTGAAGCGGGTGCATCATCCATTACGCCCGTCATTCAATCCTCCGAAGGGTTGTCGGGGCGGCTACTTGGTACCAGCGAATAGTTGACAGGTGATACTTGCTTGATCCACTTCGCGCCATCGGCACGAACACACTTAGAAAAACAGCCGAGAGGCGTGGTGTTCAGGCTGACGGGCTACGTGCCGCCGCAGACAATGTTCAGGTGTCACGCTTGAGCCTAACGGTAGTCCCCCCACTTCACATGGAGACCGCTAGTAGAATTACGTGGCCATTTTAAGTTTCATGGCAGGTGTGATCCCAAACACGCCGGCCACGGAAAAAAGGCGGCGGGGACCTTCATCCACTAAGCGATGATCGCGCCGCTAATATCAATGAGCAGGGCGATGAATACTGGCCAGAACTTGTTCATATCATGCCTTCGCTAGTTCAGCGCGACTTCGCTACGATCAAAACACTTTGATAGCCGGCCAAAACCGCCTCCTCATTTTGTCCTCGTGATTCGCGCCCCAAGTATCCTGCAGTTTGACATAGAGTCCTTGGGGTAATTGCACTTGCCCCTAACCTTGGACCATCTTGGTCTAGGTTTTTCCGGCTTTAATCAGTTTGGCGGGCTGGTTTCACCTTCTGATTTTATGAGCATGATCGGAGATTTATTTCCTGACGAACTGGGTGAACTCGATCGAGCAGGAATAGGTGTACAGTTTTACATCAAAATCAATTTGGGAATGGTACCAGCGCCCCGAATTGAACGGGGGACCTCTTGATCCACAATCAAGCGCTCTAACCAACTGAGCTACGCCGGCACATAACGAAAACTTCGTATTGCGCGGGAGTAATCAGGTTTTGCCGCACGGTCAATACCGAACTGACGCCAATTGCACCCTATCGCGGGTTTTTGCAAATATGTAGCAATGGTTAGCGGTGCGCACGGGGAATTCTTTCCTTGAATACTTTCCTTCGGGCCAGTAGCCATGCACAAACCAAGGAGAAGAATTATGGGTATTAACAGCGAAAGCGATATTTCCGCGAATTTGCAGATCGGCCCGACCGATCAGGGCATGGTGCGGTTGTTTATTGATACTGGCAAGGTGGAAATTCCGTTGGATTTCGAACCCGAAGAGGCCGAAGAAATCGCCGAAGAATTGCGCGCCGCCGCCACGCGCGCCCGTGCGATGACGGCTAAAGGCAAGTAATCACGCGTCCAACACGCCAAGGGCGGTTAGCCTGTTCAGATACCGCTGTGCCTGCATTGGGGGCGTGAATTTGGTGCGAAGCAGTTTTTGGCCGCGCAGCGCTTTGATTTTAGCGTCCGCATAATTGTCGCGCACGTCGCGCATGGTTAACGCTAAGGCCCCAACATCAATTTCAGCCCATCGGGCGTTTTTGATCGGGGTAATCGTTTCACCATTACGCGCGTTAACCAATTTGTAAGGTACGGGATACGCCGTGTCGGCGTTGCAAATTTCCTGCGTGCCGGAATAATCGGTGACGATCACGGGGCGGGCATACCAAAGCGCGTAAGCGGGGATATAGCCGAACCCCTCCGCGCGGTGGGGGGAAACGATGCAATCGGCCCGTTTAATCAGCGCAAGTAGGCCGTGGAAAGGCAGCATGCGTTCATCCACAGTCACGCGCGGATCCTGCCGGCAGATAGCCCGAATTTTCTGCATTTGCCCGTTCGGATCCCCCCAATGAGACGGATCAACAGGGGTGGTTTTGATGATCAATCGCGTGTTTTTGTCGTTCGGGAAAGCCGCCAAAAATGCACGCACCGCCGCCAACGGGTTTTTCCGCTCGACCGAGGAATGCGCATCAAAGCACATCAATATCACGTAGTGGCCAGCGTGAATCCCGTATTGCGACATATCAGATGTTTGGACTTCTGGCAGGGATATCGCTTTGCCGACATTCACGACCGGACAATCATAAACGTTGTTGTAAATTTCCTGAACATAGCGGCTTGGCACCCAGACCTCGTCCAGCACTTTTCCGGCTGGCAGGTGTGATCGGGGCAAGGCCTCCAACTCCCACAACAGGAAGCCGATGTGCAGGGATTGGTCGGCGCGCCGCGGCTGGCGCGAAATCTGGTCGGCGTTGATATGGTGCAAAATCAGGGGGCGATTAAGGCGGCGGGGGGATGAATTACGTGCCATTGACGTCGGAATGCCCGCCAAAGCGAAGGCTTCAGCGCTCATCAATGTGTTGCGGGCCAAACCGCTTTCACCATCCGTGATCCCGCGGATATGCACGATGTTTTCAAGGGTAGGTGGTGTCGGCTTGCCGGCCAGCCTTTTCACCAGATCATGTGCAGTCTCGCTTCCAGCGGAAATACGCGAACGGCGAAAGGCTGAAACACGGTTTACCGCCCCCAGCAAAAGGGAGGCCCACCGTGGCGTTTTCGGGTCTGGCAAAAATACGCATGCCTTGGCGCGGGTTGCGATGGTTAACGCCAGTTTGATACGTCGCCATTCTTCCATCCGACGGTTACGCCAACGAGGTTTGTCTATGGCCTTAAACCCAAGGCCGCTTGGGTAAATGATGGCGGTGAACGGCGTTTTGGTCATCGCGTCCACTGCCGCAACCGTTTCCGCCCATAATCGCCGGCTTCGAAACCGCAGCGGCACAAGCGCGGGCGAGGGGGCGTTGCAGGCCGTAACCACGATATTGTTGGCTTTCACCAATCGGGCTGCCAACTGCCGCGCAGGCGGTGGGGCATCGTTGGCAGGCGTAAACCGCCCCAGTATCACGTATTTTTCACGCGCGCCGGTTTCATCCACGGCATCCACCGGATACGAATCGAGCGAGAAGGATTGATCAAAAAGCACGGGCACCTCGGGGCATTTACCCCCTGTTTGTGCGCGAAATTTTGTAATATTTGGTTAATATAGCCGTGCCCCCTTCAATTTTCCCGCTTTAGGGGTTAGATTGGTTGGTGGCGGGTGCTGACCTTCTCGTGAGAGGCCTACATCCTAGTGGCCTTAAATCTTTGAAAGGGAGCTGGCTCTGTGACTGGTCGTGGCCTAACACACCCGGTGCCCACCTGTGTACGCAGGCTCACAAGGATAAGTCACCTCCACGGATGCGACGGGCCCGCCACATGATTTCAGACCAAAAAGCCATTGCTCGCACTGCGGGTTTTGCGCGCCGCAAGGCCGCCCACGGCGCGTGCGACGGTTGTGCTGACCGCGCCAAAGACCACCTGTTGTCTTATCTCGCAGATAAAGGCGCGGGGTTGGTGATTTCGGGGTACATGCCGATCCGCACGGAAATTGATGTGCTGCCTGCGATGAACGCATTGCACGGGGTTGGTCACCGGATTTGTGTGCCAGTCATCGTGCGCCCCGGTCTGCCATTGTCGTTTCGCGAATGGACGCCGGATTGCGAAATGGTCAGCGGCCCGTTCGGTGCCAAAGTGCCAGCGGGTGGCGATTGGCTGGCCCCCGAAGTGCTGATCGTGCCCCTTGTCAGCTTTGATATGCAAGGGTTTCGCTTGGGCTATGGTGGCGGGTATTACGACAGATCGTTGGAGTTGTTGCGCAAAAAGAAGCCGACCTTGGCTGTGGGTTACGCCTATTCCGGGCAGCAGGGCGATGTGCCTGTGGAAATCACCGATCAGCGTTTAGACGCGATAGTGACAGAGGGTGGCGTCACCGAATTCCCAGTTTAGCGGCGGACTAAGGGGTGAATTATGGCGTGCGTGTCGTATTTGACTAAAGTTGACACAATTGCGGGAGAGTCGCCACAAAGTTGACCGTAACTGACCAAACCTTCGCCATAGGAATCACCTAGAACGTATTTGAGCAGGAAGTACCCATTGTGCCAGTAAATCGTAACCTGCTTGCTTCATGCTGGCACTATTTGGTTCCTGTATGTGAAAAGCCAATCGCGTGCTGTTGCTCCAAATTATAGCGCGCGGTTGGTCACATTCCAGGCGCGCGTTTTGAATTCCTCTATCACCACGCAGTTTTTAGCCACACAGCGATATCGCGAATACAGGCGTTGCCTTGCGGGATTACCTTGCACAGATTAACGAAGGCGTGAATTTGGCCGGGGTACTCGATGTGGTTCACCTCTATCCCGTCAGCGCGCAGGCGTGCAGCATACAAATCCCCGTCGTCGCGCAGTGGGTCAAATCCGCCGGTAACGATGCAGGCTTTGGGTTGATCTTCCACGGTTTCCCGAAGCGCGGGTGACAGCCGGATATCCACGATGTCCTCAGGGCCGCGCGTATATAGATCGAGGAAATATTCCATCCGGTCCTTTGGTAAAATATACGCATCGCGCAATTCTTCCATTGAATCTGTAATCATGCGCCCGTCCAGTGCGGGATAGATCAAGACTTGCAAATCCGGTGTGCGCTCGCCGTTTATGGCGGTTTGCTGGCACACGACGGCGGCCAGATTTCCGCCCGCACTATCGCCGCCAACACCTATACGTTCGGGATCGCCACCAAAACTTTCCGCGTGCGCCCGCACCCATTTATAAGCCGCAATCGCATCGAGGGGCGCACTTGGAAATTTATGTTCAGGTGCCAGCCGATAATCGACCGCGATAACAATACACCCCGCCCATTTGGCCAGCTTTCCGCAAACCCCGTCATGGCTGTTCAGATCACCCTGAACCCAACCGCCACCGTGATAATAGACCAAGATCGGGCGTGGCCGAAACTTGGCAGGGCCACTGTAAATGCGGGCGTTAAGCGGGCCATCGGCCCCGTCAATCACGATGTCTTCTTTGCGAAACAACTCAGGGCTGGGTTCATCGAACAGGGTGACGGCTTTGGTGGTCAGCGCGCGGCTTTCCTCCACCGTGGGAACAACGCCTTCGGGCCGTGTCGCTGCCGCAAATCGCCCGACCGCTTGTGCTTTAACATCCAGCGTGCGCGTGCCCAGCGTTTCGCGCCGGCCAAGGTATGCCAGTTTCATCACAGATTCCGGTAGGTACGCTGCCCCCAACGCCAGAATAATTGCAACTTTTCCCATGTTAAAACCTTCCCGAAATTTGTTTAGGGAAGGCTATAGAGGCGGGGCCGCACACGCAAGATTGTCTTAACGGGGTGCCATTCGTATCGCTCCGTCGAGGCGGATGACCTCGCCGTTCAGCATTGGGTTTTGCACGATATGCCCTACCAGCGCGGCGTATTCCGCAGGGTCACCAAGGCGTGACGGGAACGGCACTTGTGCGCCCAGTGCCGCTTGCACATCTTCAGGCATACTGGCCAGCATTGGTGTCAAAAACAGGCCCGGCGCGATGGCCATGACCCGCACGCCGCTGCGCGATAAATCCCGCGCCATGGGAACGGTCATCGCCGCCACCCCGCCTTTGGAGGCGGCATAGGCGACTTGCCCGATCTGCCCCTCGAACGCGGCGACCGAAGCCGTGTTGATAATCACGCCGCGCTCCCCGTCATCGTTCAACGGCTCCGCTTTGGACATGCCTGTCGCCGATTGGCTGGCCACATTGAACGTGCCAATCAAATTCACGCCGATGGTTTTGGCGAACACGTCCGGCTGATGATAATTTCCGTCACGGTCCACGGTTTTGGCAGCAAACGCGATGCCCGCGCAACTTACGCAAATACGTTCTTGCCCATGAATTTGCCGCGCTTGCGCGAACGCAACCGAGACACTTTCGGCGCTCGACACATCGACATTGCAAAACAGCCCGTCGATTTCCGATGCCACCTGTTGCCCACGTTCGGCGTTCATATCAAAGATCGCGACGCGCACGCCTTGATCGGCCAAGGCCCGCGCGGTTGCCTCGCCCAAACCGGATGCACCACCTGTTACGACGGCGGAAAGCTTGCTGGAAAGCTTCATGCCGGAACCTCGATTGCGATGGCCGTGCCTTCGCCGCCCCCAATGCAAATCGCGGCCATGCCTTTGGTTTTGCCGTGATGTTCCAGCGCGTGCAGCAAGGTGACGATAATCCGCGCCCCGGACGCCCCGATCGGATGGCCAAGCGCGGTTGCCCCACCGTTAATATTCATCTTGTCGCGCGAAATGCCCATCTCGTGCATGAAGGCCATGGGGACAACGGCGAAGGCCTCGTTCACCTCCCAAATATCCACATCATCGACGGCCCAACCGATACGTTTCATCAGTTTCTTCGCGGCAGGGACAGGGGCAGTGGTGAACCAGCCCGGTTCTTGTGCGTGGCTGCCGTGGCCCATAATGCGGGCGCGAATTTTCAAGCCACGCGCGTTGGCTTCAGATTCGCGCATCAGCACCAGCGCCGCCGCCCCGTCCGAAATAGACGAGGCATTCGCCGCCGTGATTGACCCGTCTTTCTTGAACGCAGGTCGCAAATTCGGAATTTTCTCAGGCCGCGCATTGCCGGGTTGTTCGTCAACACCAACGGTCACCTCGCCTTTGCGGGTTTTGATGGTAACTGGCGTTACCTCCGCATCAAACGCGCCGCTTTCAATCGCCTCAACAGCGTTCGACAGAGATTTCAGCGCGTATTCATCCTGATCTTCGCGGGTAAACTGGTATTTCTCGGCGCAATCCTCGGCAAAGCTGCCCATCAGACGGCCCTTGTCATAGGCGTCTTCCAACCCGTCGAGGAACATATGGTCGATCACCGCGCCATGCCCGATGCGTGCGCCTTCGCGCATTTTTGGCAGAAGGTAGGGCGCGTTCGTCATGCTCTCCATCCCGCCAGCCACCACGATCTTGCCGTTGCCTGCCAGCAATTGATCATGCGCCGCCATGACGGTTTTCATACCCGACCCACACATTTTGTTCAGCGTCGTGGCTGGCACTTCTTGGCCTAAACCACCCGCGAACCCTGCTTGTCGTGCTGGCGCTTGGCCTTGCCCGGCGGGTAAAACGCAGCCCATCAGCAGCTCGTCCACTTGATCAGGGGCAACGCCGCCACGGTCAAGGGCGGCGCGGATAGCTTCGCCGCCAAGTTCGGCGGCAGTGGCACCTGATAGCGCGCCTTGAAAGCCCCCCATAGGGGTGCGGGCGGCGCCGACAATTACGATTGGGTCAGACATGATAGGTCTCCGTTAAGAACTGAACGTATGGTCAGTTACGCTACGCCCGATTTCGCAAAACGTCCAGATATGAAATGGAGCGGGCTTCTACTAAGAGAACTTAATTGCTCTAGTTTAGACTCTCAAAAGAGTCCGGCGATAATTATTTGTCGAATTACGTCTTTGCCATCTTCTCGAGCGCAGCGACTATTCGCATCTGTGGAGATTTATTTGATTCGAGACCCTTCATCTCTCGGACATCTATCGTGAATTCACTTTCGTATTTCCCCCCCAGCTAAATCTTCGTAAGCAAGCTTAACTTGAAATGGTGGAAGAAGTCTGTCGCCCAGTAGCTCCGAACCCATAGCCAAGCTAAATTCCATTGATTTTCCCTGCAAAATCACGGCGAAAGGATGATGCTGCCGGAAAATATTCATGATAAGATTTTTCGTATCAATATCATCATTCGGTTTTTCAACGCACAACGTGACGTTCAGGGCAGCCCCCGCGCCAACATTTGAAATGTTGAACGTGACAAGTTCCCGCGCATCTTCCCGTTGACCGAGATGTGCCACTAAGACTGGATCAGTTCCCGCTTCTCTCGTCTTCCGCTGTTCTAGCAGAGCGTTTGCCGCCAAGAAAGTTGACGTCATCGCCACAAGCAGTGAAATAATGATTGGCGCAAACTCAATATTAGAAGACGTACCAGTTGAGGTATGCTTCAGTTCTAGCAGGAGATACGCTAGAATTGCGCCCACCACGCCAAGCATCATACCAAGAGCAACTTTTCCATCGCTCAGCATACCGCTTTTGGGAGCGCTTTTATCGTGTCGGATCGGATATTTCTTCATTTTTGGTATATACCTTTATATCAAAGCTAGGCGTAAAAAAATATACAAAAGGCTGAAAGCTGCCATTACCTTCCCTAATCCGACTGCGCCCCGCGTTCGCGATAAGGCGTTGTGGAAAAATGCATCCGGTAGCATTTGGAAAAATGCGAAGGCGAGGTGAACCCGCTGGCCAGCGCCACGTTGATCACCGACATATCGGTTTGCAGCAGCAGGTTCCGCGCCTTTTCCAGTCGCAGCTCCATATAATACCGCTTGGGGGAGCGGTTCAGGTACCGACGAAACAGGCGTTCCAATTGCCGTGTGGAGATACCGACATCATCGGCCAGAACGGCGGGAGAAATCGGTTCTTCCAGATTATCCTCCATCATCTTGATGACGGTGGAAAGTTTCGCATGTCGTACCCCGATGCGGGTCGGGATGGACAAGCGTTGCTGGTCTTTATCCGTGCGAACGGTGGTGTAAATCATCTGGTCGGCAATACCGTTGGCCAGATCTGGCCCGTGGTCAATGGCAATCAGGCGCAACATCAAATCCGCCGCCGCCGTGCCACCTGCGGATGAATATCGGTTCTTGTCGATGGTGAAAATCGAGGTTGTGATCTCGTGATCGGGAAAATCCTCGATAAAACTCTCGCGGTTTTCCCAGTGGATGGTTGATCGCTTCCCGTCCAGTAATCCCGCCTTTGCCATCAGATACGTCGCCGTACAAAGCCCGCCAATCGGCATGCCTTTGCGCGCCTCGCGCCGGATCCAGTTCAACATGCGCGGCGTCACGGCAGGCTTGATGCTTAGGCCACCGCAAAACAGGATGGTTTCGTTGCGGCTTACATCGTCCAGCCCCATATCGGCCGTCACGGTAACACCCGCTGAACAAGTCGCCGAAATTCCATCCTCCGAAGCCAACCGCCATTGATAAACCTCGCGGCCCGACAAGCGGTTTGCAATCCGCAAAGGTTCAATCGCGCTGGTGAACGCCATCAGCGAAAATTTGGGCAATAACATGAAGACGAATTTCGACACCTCGGTGTCATTAGAACCAACCATTTGCAGCCTCGCAAAAATAAGATGGCACGTCGGGATTTACCAACGTTGCAAACGCACCATTGGCGATTCTAAGGGTATGGTCAATGGAAATCGCTTCGCCTATAAGTGCCGAGGAATTTTTATGGATAGGAGCATGATCATGCCTGCAACTTGGACCAAATCTGACTGGCGCAACAAACCCCGCATTCAGATGCCCGAGTATACCGACCCCGCGGCCCTTAAACGCGTGGAAGACAAGCTGGCGACCTATCCCCCTTTGGTTTTTGCAGGCGAAGCCCGTCGCCTTACCCGCCAGCTTGGTGAAGTGGCCGAGGGCAACGCGTTCCTTTTGCAAGGCGGCGACTGTGCCGAAAGCTTCGAGGAATTCAACGCAGACCTGATCCGCGACACGTTCAAAGTGATGTTGCAAATGGCTGTGGTGCTGACGTTCGGTGCCAAAAAACCTGTCGTGAAAATTGGCCGCATGGCGGGGCAATTCGCCAAGCCACGCTCCGCTGATACGGAAACCATCGACGGCGTTGAATTACCATCCTATCGCGGTGATATCATCAACGGTTTCGAGTTCACACCCGAGGCACGCATTCCCGCCCCGGCCCGCATGTTGGAGGCTTACACACAGTCCGCGGCATCGCTGAACCTGCTGCGTGCCTTCAGCCAAGGTGGTTTTGCGGATATCAAACGTGTGCATCAGTGGACGCTCGATTCCACCAAAGACACCGAAGGCTATGAAGAATACCACGAGTTGGCCAACCGCATTGGTGAATCGCTGGCCTTCATCGAATCTGCTGGCGCAGGTGATGCGGAAAGCATGAAGCGCGTCAGCTTCTACACCAGCCACGAAGCTTTGTTGCTGGAATACGAAGAAGCCTTGTGTCGCATCGATTCCACCACCGACTTGCCCGTCGCAGGCACCGGCCACATGCTGTGGATCGGGGATCGCACCCGCCAGCTTGACGGCGCACATGTGGAATTCTGCCGCGGTGTGCAAAACCCGATTGGCATGAAATGTGGCCCGACGATTGAACCCGATGACCTGATCCGCCTGATTGACAAAATCAATCCAGACAACATCCCGGGTCGTATGACCCTGATTGCGCGTTTCGGTCAAGGCAATGTTGACAAACACTTGCCCGCCCTGATCCGCGCCGTTGAACGCGAAGGCAAGAAAGTTGTCTGGTCTTGTGATCCGATGCACGGCAACACGATCAAATCTAACAGCGGCTATAAAACCCGCCCGTTCGAGCGTGTTCTGGGCGAAGTTCGCGAGTTTTTCGCCGTCCATCAGGCCGAGGGCACCTATGCAGGTGGCGTGCATTTCGAGATGACCGGCAAAGACGTAACCGAATGCACAGGCGGAACCCGCACTGTTGCCGATGGGGATCTGTCCGATCGGTATCACACCGCATGTGATCCGCGCCTGAACGCAACCCAATCGCTGGAACTCGCGTTCCTTGTCGCTAAAGAGCTGCAAAAACGCGAAGAAGCTTAAGGGGTGCAATACCTCGTCCTGACAGCCTCGGCAGGCGTATCGAGCGATCTCGCTGATCGCGCCTGTCAGTTGGTTAGCGGTAAGGGTAACCGTTTGTCAGGTAGTGCCGTGGAAATCGCGTTTTCTGGCGATGTTCCCGCAGGTTTTCTGGCCGGTACACCCGTGGATGTGAACATCGTTCCCGCCACAAACCGGCGCAAAAAACTGCTGATCGCGGATATGGACAGCACCATTATCAACGTCGAATGCATCGACGAGCTGGCCGATTTCGCTGGCGTCAAAGATCAGGTTGCCGAAATCACCGAACGCTCCATGCGCGGCGAATTGAATTTCGAGGAATCGATCAACCAACGTGTCGCGCTGTTGGCGGGCCTGCCGGAATCCGCGCTGGAACAATGTTACGTTGAACGCATCAAGCTGAACGCTGGTGCAAAAACGCTGGTGCAGACGATGAACAAACTGGGCGCGATGACCGCACTGGTTTCCGGCGGATTCATATTTTTCACCAGCCGTGTCGCGGCTGATACGGGTTTCCAGATCAATCAAGCCAACACGCTGATCGTTGAAAACGGTACGCTAACCGGCAAAGTCGGCATGCCTATCCTTGGCCAAGAATCCAAACTGGAATCGCTAAACGCGCTGTGCGAATCCAACGGTTGCACCCCGTTGGATGTGGTGGCGGTGGGTGACGGCGCGAATGACCGTTCCATGGTCGAAGCGGCAGGCCTCGGCGTGGCTTACCACGCCAAGCAGGCCCTTGCCGATGTTGCCGATGCGCGCCTGTACCATTCAGATTTGACTGCGCTTCTGGCCCTGCAAGGCATCGCTGAAAGCGAATACGCCTAATCTACCAGCTTCAAATAACTTGCCGCTTGCGTTGGGCGTTTCGCCCGTGCTGATCCCCCGCCGGAAATCGCGCGGAAGGACGATGTGCCATCCATAATAAAACCTGCACCTTGTTCGGCAAACCCGAAACTTTGCACGTTTTGTTCAGGACTGTTTGGCGTTTCCATATCAATGGTTCGCACATGGAACTGCATCGGGGCGGTAAAACCTTCGTCCGGGCCTGTGACACACCCAATCACGCGGTTAACGTCGCCAAAATCACTGCGAAGCGGCAGCAGGATCATTTTGGCGCGCGCCTCGTTCCCCATTTTATCTAGCGTATCCAGCCCAAGGTAGGCCACGGTGGCGCGGTTCAGTACATCGCCAACCACGCCAGCAAAACGCCGCCGCGTGCTTTCGTCAAAGAAGGCCATTGGCGATTGCCCACGCACCTCCATGCCCATCATTTCGCATAGGTTCAGCCCTGCGATGCGCACGCGCACATCCTGTGGGTTAAGGCGTTCAAAGATAAACAGGCTGTCTAAAACATCCGGTATCTGGCGCGGATCAATGTCCGAACGCAACGGCAGCTCGCCGTTAGTCCGCAAGCTATCCCAATGGGATCGGAGGGTGTGGATCATAGTCATAGTCATACTTTTTCCTGTGATGCGGCCCTGCAAGAACCGGAGTCCTTCCCCCGCCGCGTCTTAATAGTTACTGTTCCGTTAACGTATAAGATTTTAGCGGAATTGTCTGGATTTTGATGCCAATTGGTTAACAGACCGTTAATAGGTTAATGAAATGTTTAGATTTGGAAAAGGTTAACAGATGACGCTTCAATCTATGACAGGGTTTGCGACGGTTTCGGGGCAACTTGACGGGGTCGGTTGGGCGTGGGAGGTCCGCTCGGTTAACGGGCGAGGCCTCGATATACGTCTGCGATTGCCCGAAGGTGGCGAGGCGTTGGAGCCCGCAATTCGCGCGGCCATTCCAAAGTATCTGTCACGCGGTAATGTTTCGTTAACCCTGAAACTTTCGCGCATGGGGGATGATGGCGCGCCGGTGCTGAACGTCGAAAATCTTTCCGCCGTGATCGACGCTGCCATGCAGGCCCGCACGATTGCAGAGGCGCGCGGGTTGGATATGCAACCCACCTCGGTTGGGGAATTGCTGTCGCAAAACTGGGTTTGGGCTGCGGGCGCAGCGGTAAGCCAAACGTGGGTTAAGGCCGCAAAAGCGCAAATCCCCGAGGTTGTGAAGATGCTGGCCACCGCGCGTCGCACCGAAGGCTTGGCGATTCACGCGATATTATCGGGGCAGGTGGATACGGCCCAAAAGCTGTCCAAAGACGCACGGGCTTGTGCAGAGGCCCGCAATGCCCGCACCGGCGGGGCCTTGCGCGAAAAGGTTTTGGCCGTGCTGGAAATCACCGATCTGGCTGACGAAGATCGCCTCGCCCAAGAGCTAGCTCTGCTGGCTGTGAAAGCCGACGTAACCGAAGAATTGGACCGTCTGGATGCCCACATTCACGCTGCCCGCGCACTGTTGGGCGAAAAAGGCCCCATTGGCCGCAAGTTCGATTTCCTGATGCAGGAGTTCAACCGCGAGGCAAATACGCTGTGTTCCAAGTCTAACGACAGCGATTTGACGACAATCGGGCTTGAACTCAAGGTCGTGATAGATCAAATGCGCGAGCAAGTTCAAAATCTGGAGTAACCGATGACCAACCGCCGCGGCCTGCTTATAATCCTTTCCTCGCCCTCTGGTGCGGGAAAATCGACCCTGTCGCGCCGCGTGCTGGACGATGACCCCGACGTGATGTTTTCTGTGTCCGCCACCACCCGCAAGCCGCGCGTGGGCGAGGTTGACGGCAAGGATTACTATTTCAAAACGCATGAGGAATTCAAAGCGCTGGTTGATAACGACGGCATGCTGGAACACGCCGAGGTTTTCGGGAATTTCTACGGCTCGCCAAGTGCGCCGGTGGAGGCCGCAATAAACGCTGGCACCGATGTGTTGTTCGATGTGGATTGGCAAGGCGGCCAGCAAATTCGCAATTCTTCGCTGAAAGATGCGGTGGTTTCGATTTTCATTCTGCCACCATCCATTGCTGCGCTGGAATCCCGTTTGAATGCACGCGGCCAAGACAGTGCAGAAGTCGTGGCCGGTCGCATGGCGCAGTCGCGTTCCGAAATCAGCCATTGGGCCGAATATGATTACGTTTTGGTTAACGACGATCTGGACCGCGCCGAGGCCGAGCTTCGCGCCATCCTGACAGCCGAGCGCCTGCGCCGTGATCGCAACCCTGCCTTGGTGCCGTTCGTGCAATCCCTGAACGACGAATTCGAGGCTCGCAAATGAGCCACGTTTATGACCTTGACGGACGCACCCCGCAATTTCCCGAAGATACCGATTACTGGGTCGCCCCAACGGCGGTGCTGGTGGGCGATGTCGTGTTGGAAAGCGGGGCCTCGATCTGGTTCGGGGTGATTATTCGCGGCGACAACGAACGGATCACCGTCGGGCAGGGCAGTAATGTTCAGGAAAACACCGTGATGCACACCGATATGGGCTATCCGTTAACGATTGGTAAAGGCTGCACCATCGGCCACCGCGCCATGCTGCACGGTTGCACGATTGGCGATAATTCGTTGATAGGGATGGGCGCCACAGTTCTGAACGGCGCTGTGATTGGCAAAAACTGCCTGATCGGGGCGGGGGCGTTGATTACTGAAAACAAGGTAGTCCCCGACGGATCCTTGGTGATGGGCGCACCGGGGAAAGTTGTTCGAGACCTCGACAAAGCCGCGATTGACGGGCTGGCGAAATCGGCGCTGTCGTATCAGCAAAACATGCGCCGGTTTAAGGCGGGGTTAACCCCTAAAACCTGACCGTCAGGCTGGTTTCGGAACTTTCGACGTGAATATCGCCAAGGGCCTGCGCCAAGGGAAACTGCACTTGCGCGGGGGTAACATCAACCAGCCCGCCCTTGAAAATGGCCCAAGCATCCTGCATCTGCACACGTTTACCATCCGCCTGCACGACAAACCCGTCGTCTTCGCGAACCACAATCGTGCCACCAATCGGCAGGGCGGTTTCCACGCACAGCAGCAACAGGAATAGCAACTTCACCCGCTCCCGCGTAAAATCGGCAGACTGCATCTGCCATTCCAGCGTTAGGCGCGGGGTCTGGATCATGGCGGTGGCGATGGTTTCAACCTCGCGCGCGCTCATCTGTGCGCTGCTGGAAACTTGCCCGAAACACACACGGAAAAACAACAGTTTAGCCTTGGCACTATCGACACTATCGGCAATCAACCCGATCTCGGGCATGGTGGCGGCGACGCTTTCCAGCAATTCCACCCCGTTGCCAATGGCCCCGACAGGGCTTATTAAATCATGGCAGATGCGCGACGATACAAGCGTGTCGATGGAATGCGCCATTATAAATCACCGGAGGGTGCGATGAACCAGTTTCTTGAGCCGGGCAACTTCGTTCGGCATCCCGACCAACCTGATTGGGGGCTTGGGCAGGTGCAATCGGTTATCGACGACCGCATCACGGTCAATTTCGAACATATGGGCAAGGTCGTGATCATCGGGTCGCAAGTCCTTCTGGAACGGGATTATAGCAAGTAAAGCAATATCGTTAAGGTAATGTTAACGCACAAAAACGCAACCCTAAAGGTGCGCCCCTTTGACCATGCGTTACAGTTGCACCCATATCCCACACCCCTTAGATTAACTGGGCAAAGAGGGCCGTATACATGAAAATCGACATTGATCGTTTTGAAGTCCGCCTCGCGGAAACGGCGGAGGATGTCGCCGCCGCGCAACGCTTGCGGTATAAAGTTTTCGTCGAGGAAATGGGTGCAAACGCCACCCCTGAAGAACACGCTGCGCGCCAAGAACGCGACGAGTACGACCCTTATTTTGAACACCTGTTGTTGATTGACACCCAAGCCGAGGGTGACCCCCTCGACAAGGTCTGTGGCGTTTACCGCCTGATGCGCGGCAGCACGGCGCGGGCGGGGATAGGGTTTTACGGGGCGGCGGAATACGATCTGACGAAGCTGGAAAATCTGAAGCGCGAAACCTTGGAGCTTGGCCGTTCCTGCATCGCAGAGGAACATCGCGGCGGGCTTGGCCTGCATATGATGTGGAACGGTTTGGGGCAGTATGTTGCCAAACACGATATCGGGGTGCTGTTCGGGGTTGCCAGTTTCCACAACGCTGACCCGGCTCCGATAGCGGAGGCGTTGTCTTACCTGCACCACAACCACCTCGCCCCGCCCGAATTGCGCGTCACGGCTTTGGCGGAGAACCGCGCCGAGATGAACCTGATGCCAGCTGATGAAATCGACAAACATCGCGCCATGCAGCTTATTCCGTCGCTTATCAAAGCGTACCTGCGCCTTGGCGGCTATATCGGCGAGGGTGCGTATGTGGACCATGATTTCAACACGGTCGATGTCTGTCTGATTATGGATACGCAAACCATGACCGAAAAGTACCGCGCGTTTTATGGCCGCAGAAGGGGCGCTTGATGGAGGAACGAGACGTCTTCATCCCTGCGCCCAAGTTCTACCACTGGCCGGGCATCGTGCTTCGCGCGGCGATTTTGGTGCTTGGCACGGCCATATTGATCTCGCTTTATCTGCTGTTCCACGCGATTGAAATCGTGCTGCCGCGCCTGAAGGTAACACCAATCATTGCCACCCTCTGGGGGCGGTTGGGGTTGTTTGTGTCGGGCCTCAAGCTAGAGGTCGTGGGAAAACACATGAAGCACGGCGGGGCGTTGGTGGCCAACCATTCCTCGTGGCTGGATATTTTTACGTTCCACAGTGCCGCACGCATATCGTTTGTCTCAAAGGCCGAGGTGAACAGTTGGCCCGTCATCGGGTTTTTGGCCCGCGTCACGGGTACGTTGTTTATCGAGCGCCGCGCATCCTTGGCCAAAAAGCACCAAGCCGCGCTGCTGGAACGCTTGAGTGGCGGCGACCAACTTTGCTTCTTTCCCGAAGGTACAAGCACCGATGGGAGGCATGTTCTGGAATTCAAATCCACCCTGTTCAGCGTTTTTCACACACCTGAACTGATCGACCACGTCTGGGTCCAACCCGCGACGGTCACCTATTTCGCCCCAAGCGGTCAGGCGGAGGATTTTTACGGCTGGTGGGGGAGCATGGATTTCGCGCCGCACATCTTTGCTGTGCTGGCATATTCGCGCGGTGGCCGCGTGCGCGTGACGCTGCACGATCCGGTCAAGGCCAGCGATTTTGGCACCCGCAAGGAATTGGCGCGGTATTGCGAGGCGCAAGTGCGGGCAGGGTTTGCCAAGGATTTAGGAATCGCGGTTACTGAAGTTGCGCGGTAATGGCCTGAAGGGCGGCAACAGGGCCATCCTCTGCGGCCCAGATTTCCGGCCCGACACACAGAAAATCAATGTGGTCTTTAACGGCGGCGATTGCCTCCGGTGTTGCGTTACCTTCGGCCACGACGGGCACTTCGATCATCTCTGACCACCACTGGAACAGGTCGGCCTTAGCGGTGGAACCATCCCCCAGCGCGCTATCCCCGATGGGACCAAACGATATGTAATCCGTACCGATTTCTGCGGCCGTCATGCCTGCGTGTTTGGAGCTGCCACAATACGCCCCGACAATCGCGTCATTGCCCAGTTCCTCGCGGGCTTCGCGGACATGGCGCGAGCTGCTAATCAAATGCACCCCGTCCAGACCGTGCGTCTTAACCATGCGATAATGATCGTCGATCACAATCGCCACATCGCGGGCATGACAGATTTCGCGCAACGTATCGGCGGCCTGCGAAAGTTCGCGTTCATCCGTGGTTTTTAGCGATATCCGCACGCAGATAACCGGCACGGCATCCAGTACGGCCTCCAACTGCGGGGCAAACTCCGTCAGATCAAAGCTTTGTGGTGTGGTCAGGTAAATTTGTGCGGAATCGGTGTCAGACATGAATTAACCTCGGTGGGTAGGGTGCGCGGTTGCCCACGCACCGATTGTTTTAGCGCAGAACCGAACGACCAGCGTAAACGGCTGTTTCGCCCAGCTCTTCTTCGATACGGATAAGTTGGTTGTATTTCGCCAACCGATCAGACCGCGACAATGACCCAGTTTTGATCTGCCCACAGTTCGTGGCCACAGCCAAATCGGCAATCGTGGTGTCTTCGGTTTCGCCGGAACGATGCGACATCACCGATGTATACCGCGCACGGTGCGCCATATCGACAGCTGTTAGCGTTTCCGTCAACGTGCCGATCTGGTTGACCTTCACAAGGATGGAGTTCGCCACGCCCTGTTCAATACCATCAGCCAGACGTTCAGGGTTGGTCACAAACAGATCATCCCCCACCAACTGGCAGCGATCGCCGACCAGATCAGTCAGGGCCTTCCAGCCTTCCCAATCGTCTTCGTCCATGCCGTCCTCAATCGAGATAATCGGATACGCATCCACCAGCGCCGCCAGATAAGCCGCGTTTTCAGCCGATGACAATTTCTTGCCCTCGCCCTTCATGTTGTAAACGCCATCCTCGTAGTATTCCGAAGATGCACAATCGAGCGCGAGGTAAACCTCCTCGCCCGGTTTATATCCGGCCTTTTCGATAGACTTCATAATGAAATCCAGTGCGTCGGTGGTGCTTGAAAGGTTAGGCGCAAAGCCGCCCTCATCGCCGACACTGGTGTTGTGGCCAGCGGCAGAAAGCTCGGCCTTAAGCGTGTGGAAAATCTCGGCCCCCATGCGAATTGCTTCCGAGATGTTTTCGGCGGCCACAGGCATGATCATGAATTCTTGAATGTCGATCGGGTTATCGGCATGTTCACCACCATTAATGATGTTCATCATTGGCACGGGCAAAACACGGGCCGAAGTACCACCGATATAGCGGTACAAAGGCATGCCAAGACTGTCAGCCGCCGCATGGGCCACCGCAAGCGAGACGCCCAGAATAGCGTTCGCCCCAAGGCGGGATTTATTCGGTGTGCCGTCCAGATCAATCAGGATAGCGTCAACTTCGACTTGTTGTGTGGCATCAAGGCCAACCAGCGCGTCGTAAATCTCGCCGTTGACGGCATAAACCGCCTTTTGAACGCCCTTGCCGTTGTAACGGGATTTGTCACCGTCGCGCAGTTCCACCGCTTCGTGTGCGCCAGTGGATGCACCGGATGGCACCGCGGCACGACCCATTGCGCCGTCTTCCAGCACAACATCGACTTCAATGGTCGGGTTGCCCCGGCTGT
>Ga0256839_1001948_pt1 | contig 24013 bp, 20 predicted proteins | sample 354166metaG_FD_185968 | JGI IMG/M metagenome (GOLD analysis project Ga0256839, IMG submission 185968) | Hydrothermal vent microbial communities from Mid Atlantic Ridge, Atlantic Ocean - 354-166 | ecosystem: Environmental > Aquatic > Marine > Hydrothermal vents | place: Atlantic Ocean: Mid... | reverse complement strand
CGAGTATACAAAAACCAGCAAAAAAGCCTTGCGCGCCGAATTCGCCCGGATAGTGCAGCAGGGCTATGCTGAATGTAATCAGGAACTGGATATGGGCGTGGCTAGTGTTGCGGCCCCCGTTACGATTGGCAATGTCGGCGCAACCTTTAGTGTGGGCGCGGTGGGGCCAATCCGGCGTTTTACAATTACATATAGAAAACAAATTGGTGAGGAATTAATTCAGATTTCAAAAAAAGTAAGTGGCGCAATTCAGTTATGCAATGTGGCTGATGTGTAGTTAGCGCCCAAATTGATTTACCTCGGCAGACCGTGGTGAAAAGTGGCCAATTACTGGCGGACTATAAATGGGAGGAATACACATGAACATGAGACCAGATCCAACCTTTCACGCAACCCCAAGGCTTGCGATGGAGGCACCGGTTGAAAAACTTGCTTTCACCCTGATGCTCAGCCCCGATGGCTCTAAGCCTGATGGCCTTGCCGTTGTCGATGCCGACCCAAGTTCCAAAACCTATGGCGAGATTGTCAACAGCCTTTTCATGCCCAATCTGGGCGATGAGTTTCACCACTTTGGCTGGAACGCCTGTTCATCCGCTTTGTCACCCTTAAGCGGACACGCCTTTCTGGAGCGTCGCTATCTAATCATTCCTGGTATTCGCTCAAGTCGGATTTATATCATAGATGTCAAAGATCCGATGGATTTAAAAATCCACAAAACCATCGAAGCCGATGAAATCATGGCCAAAACCGGGTATTCCCGGCCGCATACAATCCATTGTGGGCCTGAAGGAATATACGTTTCCACCCTAGGCGGCGGCGGAAAAGACGGCACTGACGGCCCTCCGGGTATTTTCATTATGGATTGCGAAAATTTTGAGGTTTTGGGTCGCTATGAAATGGATCGTGGCCTACAGGACAAGCACTATGATTTCTGGTGGAACCTGCCGCGCGATTATATGATCAGTTCAGAATGGGGCCTGCCGCCACAGTTTGAAAACGGTATCGTGGCTGAAGACCTGCTGAGCAACAAATATGGTCACTCCATTCATTTTTGGGATCTACGCGCCCGCAAAAATATTCAGACCATTGATTTGGGAGCCAATCACCAAATGGCATTGGAAATCCGTCCCGCCCACGACCCGGCAAAGGAATATGGATTTTGTGGAGTGGTGGTTGATACCGAAAATCTGCAAGGTGCAATTTTTACCTGGTGGCGCAATGATGATGGTAAGTTTGAGGCGAAGAAAACTATCACAATCGATCCGGTTCCCGCCGATGCCGATGACCTACCCGAATTATTGAAAGGCTTCGGTGCCGTGCCGCCTTTGGTGACCGACATTGATCTCTCGATGGATGACAAATACCTTTATGTGGCCTGTTGGGGTATCGGTGAAATGCATCAATATGATGTATCGGACCCGATGAACCCGGTCCTGACCGGCAAAGTGGAAATCGGTGGCATTACCGCGAAGAAAGCTCATCCCAACGGCAAAGACTTTGCCTATGGTCCGCAAATGGTGGAAATCAGCCGCGATGGCAAACGGGTCTATTGGACCAATTCGCTCTATTCCAGTTGGGATGATCAATTCTATCCCGACGACGAGGGCGGGCAGATGGTCATGGCCAATGTCGGGGAGAACGGTGGCCTTACACTGGACGAAAACTTCTATGTGGACTTTCCCGATGGCTATCGCAGTCATCAGATCAGGCTTGAGGGTGGCGACTGTTCTACCGACAGTTTCTGTTATCCATCTGTATAATTCATGGGCGATTTAAACTCTGTGGCGGCCCTTTGGTGGGCCGTCATTGCAGCGGGCATTTATCACGGTATTAACCCCGGCATGGGTTGGCCGCTGGCGGTTTCTGCTGCCTTAATGGAGCGAAAAAAATCGGCACTTGTTGGCGCGCTGGCAGCACTTGCATTTGGGCATTTTTTGGCGATGACGGCGATCCTGTTGCCGTTTTCGATGATGAGTTCACTTGTTGCCTGGCAAAGCGAAATTCGCATTGGAGCAGGCCTGCTGGTCATTGCGCTTGGTATCTATTTGCTGATCAATCGAAAGCATCCGAAGTTTTTATCACGCGTACCACCTAGCAAATTGGCGCTCTGGTCATTTTTGGCGGCAATGGCCCACGGGGCAGGGCTGATGTTGGTGCCGATATTTTTGGGGCTTAATGCCGGTGGGGATATGCATTCCAGCCATTCCGCAGCGGGTATTTTAATGGCCAATAATGTTGGCGCGGCATTCTTTGTGGCGTTTGTGCACACCGCCGCCATGACCTTTGCCGGCGGGTTATTCGCCACCATCATCTATTTCTGGCTGGGGCTTAAGTTTCTATCCAAAACCTGGTTCAATCTTGATGTGGTGTGGGCCTTGAGCCTGATACTGGTCGGCAGCATTGGTATTTGGAGTGCGGTTTGAGGAAAAACTTCTTGCTATTTCAATATGGTAAAACTCTGCAACGGAAAGATATTGGTGCGTGATATTTATCACATTCATTTTTATAATATTCGCTAATATTAACCTATCGAAGGAGCTATCCACATTTGCGTTAAACTTCCCCAAACGGAAAGCTAAAAGGCATAACAGTTTAGCACTTCTTGGCAATAAATGTTGAGCAGCTGAACTCCAGAATGTTCAATATGACATTATTTTGGAGAAAATCATGACATCGCAAACATCTGTGAATAAAATTGCTCAAGAAGCCAATCTGAGAAATGGTGTGAAGAGGCTTGCTTCCTGCTCCGAGCAAGCGGACAAGGTAAAACGAATAAGTAAACTTCTAAAATCCGTCAAAGAATCTGCCAATGAAATGGACAAGGCCATTAACTGGGAAGGATACGGGCTTGCTCTTGGAGGTGCATTTATCACCATAGGGCAGGTCGCCTGGGGTGTTATCGATGTTGTTCACGAGGTTGGCCCGAAAAACGTCAAAGTTGTTACAGGAATTGCAAAGTCTCTCAAGCCAATGGCCGAAACTGCTGGTGACGCACTTGCGGGAAAAAAAATTGATGCGCTGACACTCTCAGACAGAACAATTGGTGCAGTTTCTGGCGCGATTGGCGTAAGGCATTCACTGGGGGGAACAGGAGGTAAACTCAAAGCTGTGAGTGAAGGCGCAAAAAATGCGAAGGATGCGATAGATAAATCTATTTCCGGACATAAAATTGTTGGCAGGACTGCTATGGTGGAAATGGGCGCCAAAGCTAAAGGAAAGCGAAATTACGAAGACCACTACAAGTCATTAAAAGAGGCGGCTGATTTGGCTGCCTCTCTCAAATCGGACACCAAGGCGGGAGGGAAAATAAAAGGCGTGATCGCGGCTCTTGACGCTGCAAAAAATGTATATCAATGGGCTAACAAAACCTATGAAAGCACCAACGATAGCTTTGATTCCCGTGCTCGCGAAAGAAAAATGATCGCCAATGACATTCGAAAGTTGCAGCGGGTTTTAGATCGCTTGTTACAAAATCTGGATGAATGCCTGAACCCCAAAAAAGAAGAACCAACAGGCCCACTTTTGGTGTAAATTGAATTCTAGTTCGAGCAATATTTATTGCAATACTTGTTCACATAATTGCGCTGATAGGCGTCGGCAGATATTATCCCACCCATTTTCTGGATTTGAGAAGCTCAATCTCACCTGTAAAAACCAGCAGGAAAAGCCTGCGGCTTTGAAATTGAAGTACCCTTTGGATTCTCAAAGTTCAAACCATACCTGGCGAATTTGCCGTCAAACTATAAACTAAGTCAAACCTGTATGTGTATCTGCTGTAGGCCACTGAGGGATTCAAAGTAGGTCGCCCCCCGCACAACATCATTCTATTTCATACACGAACACACCGTCTTTCATATCAACCTTGGCGCTTTCGATCTCGTCTTTTTCCAGTGAACGATTGAGGAAATGGCGCGAAAGCTCCGGCAGTAATGTGTTGGTGATGATGTTGTCGATCATTCGGCCACCGGAATCCGGGTCGTTGCATTTGGAAACGATATGTTCAACCACCGCATCTGAATACTCAAACACCGCATCGTGGTTTTCCTTAATCCGTTTGGTAATGCGGTTAAGCTGCAATTTGACAATGCCGCCCAACATATCGCCCGAAAGCGGGAAGTATGGAATGGTGACAATACGGCCAAGCAGGGCAGGCGGGAAAACCTGGGTAAGTGATGGCTTCATCGCATCGTTCAGGGTTTTAGGGTCTGGTCGCACCTTGCCGTCTTCGGCCATTTTCATAATGACTTCTGTGCCCACATTGGAGGTAAGAATGATCAGCGTATTCTTGAAATCAATCGCCCGGCCATTGCCGTCTTCCATTAACCCCTTGTCGAACACTTGAAAGAAAAGCTCATGTACATCTGAGTGGGCTTTTTCAATTTCATCCAGCAACACAACGCTATAAGGTTTGCGGCGCACGGCCTCGGTCAAGCGACCGCCTTCGCCGTAGCCCACATATCCTGGAGGTGCGCCCTTAAGTAGCGATACGGTGTGGGCTTCCTGAAATTCTGACATGTTGATGGTGATGATGTTTTGTTCGCCGCCATAAAGTGCTTCGGCGAGCGCAAGTGCGGTTTCGGTTTTGCCAACGCCAGAAGGTCCGCAAAGCATGAACACACCAATCGGTTTGTTGGGGTTGTCGAGTTTGGCGCGATTGGTTTCAATGCGCTTGGCGATCATTTCCAATCCGTGGCTTTGGCCCAACACCCGCTCGTTCAGCGTTTCGGCCAGCTTGAGGATATTCTCAACTTCATCCTTGACCATCTTGCCGACAGGAATACCGGTCCAGTCGGAAACGATCGAGGCGACCGATTGGCTGTCCACATGGGCATAAATCATCCGCGCTTCCGGGTCGATTGCTTCAAGATCTTCCACTCGGCTGGTGAGTGTGTATTGCAATTCATCGGTATCTACTTCTGCAGCATCGACCTCCGGTGCAGGCGCATCACCTTCCTCTGCATTGTCATTGTTGGCATCATCCAGCGAGCCAAATGGTTCGGAGCTGGATTCAACAGAAGCTTCTTCATCTGCATTAGTTGCGGCTTCATCGTTACCCTCTTCAACGGCCTCACCACTATGCCCTTCTCGGGCCTTGGCCATTTCAGCCCGTAATTCAAGAATTTCGTCAACCAGCGCTTTTTCGCTGGTGAATTTATTCTCCAATTCAGCCAATTTCTCGTTGACTTCAACAATCTCGACTTTGAGCTCACTAATGCGTTTTTGATCGACAATGCCGATTTCAATTTCACGCTCTTGCGAATCCAGCTCCTTTTCGCAGGCCTCAATTTTAACTTTCATATCAGCGATTGCAGCAGGTGTTGTGCTTTGGCTTATCGCCACGCGGGCGCATGCGGTGTCCAACAGGCTCACCGCTTTGTCGGGCAATTGCCGGGCCGGAATATAGCGCGACGAAAGGGTGACGGCTGCAACTATTGCTTCATCTGATATGCGAACCTGATGGTGCTTTTCCATTGGAGCGAGAATACCGCGCAACATATAGCAGCATTTTTCAATGCTCGGCTCTTCAATCTCAACCGGCTGAAAACGTCGGGTAAGGGCAGGGTCCTTTTCAATATGCAACCGGTATTCGGCAAATGTGGTGGCCGCAATTGTGCGCAATGTGCCGCGTGCCAATGCGGGCTTTAGCAGGTTTGCCGCATCACCGGTGCCCGATGCACCACCTGCTCCAATTAGAGTATGGGCCTCATCAATAAACAGAATTATTTTGGTTGGCGAGGCTTGAACCTCATCAATGACCGAACGTAGCCGCTGCTCAAATTCGCCCTTCATCGAGGCCCCAGCCTGCATAAGGCCAATATCAAGTGCACAAAGGCGCACACCCTGCAATTGTGGCGGCACATCGCCAGCCGCAAGACGTTGAGCAAATCCTTCGACGACCGCGGTTTTGCCAACGCCGGCCTCACCGGTGAGGATCGGATTATTTTGACGCCGGCGCATCAACACATCAATGATCTGGCGAATTTCTTCATCACGCCCGACAATCGGGTCCATTTCGCCGGTCGCCGCATTGGCAGTTAAGTCAACGGAAAAACGATCCAGCGCCGTTGTTCCGCGCTGTGCATCACCATCACCACCGGCAGCCGAAGGTGCAGCAAGGCCAGAACCATCCATTGGTCGCAGATTATCTTCATCCGAGTTTGACCAGATTCTAGAGCTTTCGGCCATGAGCTGATCAATATCAATATCAGAAAACAATTTGGAAAGTTGTTGTAACGCACGGCGCAGTTCGCGCGATTTGTAGGCGGATGCGAGTAAATGACCGCTGCGGATCTGTGTTTCACCAAAAAACAGTGTGGCATAGTGCCAACCACGATCCAGAACATCGGTAATTTGCGGTGAAATGTCCGGCATTTCGGTCTCGTTTTTACGAAACCCTTCGACAATTTTTGTAATGTCGCCCAAGACCTTGGAGCGGTCGATCTTGAAATGCTCAAGCGTTAAGGAAATATCAGAACGCTCATTTTGCACAAAATGCAACATCCAATGGGCAAGTTCAACATTCCTGTTGCCCGCACCTTTGGCCTGGCGCAGAGCCTTCATAAAGGCATCATATCCAACACGGTTCAATTTTCCGGTGACGGTCTCTAAACTGATATCACTCATAATATTCCCCCTTCAAGGCGGTTCAAGCCGCTGTTGCTTGTTTTGAATTTGCCCTTTGTTCCATCGGATTAAACCGGGCATTATCTAAATATACATCATCCGGCGCATTGTTGTCGGGTGCAATCCACGAGGTCCATCCCAGTTCACCTGAAACCCCCAATTGGGCGGCAGGCGCACATCGTGCCGGAAGGGACAATTGAACATCAAACTCATAGCGATGGCCAATATAAAAGAATATCAGGTCTGTCAGATTGTCTGATATATCGCCAGATGGCAGAAATTTGCGATATTGTTCAAGGTCTTTTGCTTTGATCGAAATTCTGATTTTTTCATTAATGCTGTAAACATGAGCGCCGACAAATACATTTTCGCCCAGTGCATAGCCACTGGAGCCCAGGCTCATCATGTCTGATTTTTCAAATGACAGCCAGGAGCCAATTCGTTCCTGTACCTCGACATCAACATTAAAAATGCCCCGGATTAGTTGCATCAGGCGCGAACCGCTTTTGACTTTAGAGCCAACCAGACCGGCAAAACCGAGTTTTGCAATGTCGTCAACGCTGTCGCGATTAAAATAACTATTGGTGCCAATGCCAGCCATTGAGCCGATATAGGCATAAAAGCGGTCTTGCTTCCGGCGGCCAAATTGAGCGATTGGTCGTGAATCTGCCCATGCTCGAAAGAACAATTGGCGAAACCGGGTGCCAAATATATCTAAAAATCTCGAGAACGACGGATCATGCCTAGAATTCCAGTGATACGCCTCTATCGTCTTGTCTAAGGGCAGCGCGCCCTGGGGTCCAAGGTAGCCCAAAAATTTGGTGTAAATTTCCGGAATCTTGTCTTTTTCTTCGACATATTTTGAAATGTTAGACGCAGGAAAGTCCAGGAATGGATCCTGCATGATGTTGACGATCTCTTCAGAAAGAACCGTGCTATCACCAATTCTGGGCTTATCCTGATTAGCGCGCTCAAACTCCCGCAATACGGAAAACAGATCGAAATTCCACGGTTCTGCTTTAAAATCTTCACGATAGGTCATAACAATTGTCCTGACCCGGCACGCGGTGGCCAGCGTTTGATAATGCCACGCTGGGTGGATTCTATAACCGTTTCAGTGAAAGAATTCATTGAGGCATATTCAGCGAAGAACCGGTCGAGCACAGCGCCAAGCAGAAATATCCCCGTACCTTCAAACGCTTTCTCATCAATTTTAACTTTAATTTCGATACCACGCGCCGCATTAAATCCGTTATCTTGTTTGATACGGCGAACGATGGAGCGGCTGTCAATGCTCTCAATTCCCCGGATCCTTCGTTCAGTTACAATGTCCGAGAGATCGGAAAAAATCGACAACAACTCGCGCAATCCACCCGCCTTATCCTTGTTGTTTCTATCCAGCAGGCCCAAGTGATTGAGGCTAAGAAGATTTATCAAATTCCATAAAATCGTGCCGGATGGTGGGCTGTCCCGCTGTTTTTTCTCTAGATGCACCAGCGATTCACGCGGCGAAGTTGGACCAGCAATACATCGCATTTCGATCGATGTATCATTGGACAAATAGAAATCTGCACCTGCTTCACCAACAGGCAATTGGTCGGTTAAATGGCGATTACTTGCCATGCATTTTACACTGAGTTCGCGTACCCGTTCTTTATCGTCCAGCGATTCCGGTTCATGCAGGGAAAGAAATAACTCAGTGCCTGTATAATTGCTTTGAACGCCAAATCGACGTTCTTCAGCTGTTCGCCGTCGCGGAATTCTGCGTACTGAATAGAACAACGCATCGTCAATCGGCGTATTACCCGTTGGAAGACTATAAAGCGGATAAACTCTTATCTTTTCCTTGCTTCCCGGATAATGAGCAAATACGTCGATGATTTTATGCGCTTCAAAATCCAGAGGTTTGCTGCGATCAGGCAATACGTGATGTTCATGTTCCCGGCTTCTAACTGGCAATCGACTACAATTCATTTTGAAATAGTTCGATGCAGGAGCCGAATATACAGAAAACATTTCCGGCTTTACGACAGAGGAAAGCCTTGAAATTGAAGTGTCAAACTCAATGAGAATATCAAATGCCGGCGCATCAATTTTTGACAGAATTTTTTGCAAACCGACAAGTTTAAAACCAAGAAACTTGCTCGGAAAGGTGAAAAATTCGCGCAGGATTTCAAAGCCGGAAAAAATCCGATCGTCATCGTCGAACAGCCTTTCATGAAGTTCAAACCCAATTTGCTGAATAATGTTCTTGTCTGCGATGATAAATTTTGGATCACCAAACTCATCAAGGTATCGAAAACTGATGCGATTGCAGTTGGCAAATATTTGCTCATAAAAGGTAATTGTATCGCTTGGTGAACCAATTATGTGAATTGGCATTTCATCAATCAATATTTCATTTACCGGTGCCGGTACGCTCTTTTTTGCCTTCTTTTTTACGTTTAGCGCTTGCGTCCGCCGTTTGAACCCAAACCGGATGCCACCGGTTGTGCCTGCGGCAATTTCCAGGCCAAGCGCCTGCAACGGTGCAGGAGTGGAACAATATTCAGCAGATTCTAGATGCAAAGGCCACAAACTGAGATCGCTGCAAAGGCGATACCGACAGGATACTCTGCGTTCTTGTTCGACATAGACCGCATCAATATACGAGCCTGCTTTGAAATGAATTCCTTCGACCAGATTTGGGTCATCATATGCCGGAATTGCCTGGACCAGGGTAGCCGAGGGAATGGGTGCCAAATAGTTGGGCAAAATCTGGTCCAGCAGTGCAGATGTGAATTCAGAGAACTCACTTTTCAATTTAAGTTGCACCCGCGCTGCCATGAACGCTGAGCCTTCGAGAACGCCGGCAAGGCCCGGGTCCATAGTATCTTCAGTCATTCCTCCCAGGCGTTCGGCAACGCCGGGAAATTCGGCCGCGAAATCTGAAGAGCGCTCATAGAGTATCTTCAACTCGCGATTATAATGCTCCAGAAACTCCCGGTTCATCGATTTGCTGTAAGTTGTGAAAGGTGAACTTTACCGGAAGCCACATCAACCTCGGCCACAAATTCCAGAGGAATATCCAAAGGCTTGCTCAACATTTCGGCGCTGATTTCATAACGCATTTTTTGGTTGGTTTCATCAAACTCTTTGCTGCGCTCAACCTGCAATGTTTCTTTATTGATGCGCGGTTCGTGTTGAATGAGTGCATTCAACAGATCGGCGGCAATTCCGTTGACTGCCATTTCATCGCTGGTTAAGTGAGCAACATCATAGAGCCCAAAATTAAGGACTGAGTTGCTGACAAATTCAAGATCGGTAAGGTCAATCGCTGAGCCCAAATCGACTGTGTTGACCAATGAGGTTAAATCTATCGCCAAATCACGTTTCAATATAGTTTCGCTGGCGCCACGTCTCTTTAACGACCCGCGACCGGAAATAACTTTTTCTCCGGCAACGCGTTCGATAATTTTTCGTTTTGAATCTTTCGCATCAAATGCATCACGAAATGCATGCATGAGCGGTACCTGAAACTTGTCGGAGTTCTTATTTTTTTTGCGCATTACTCTGACACCGGTTGGATCGATCGTTGGAAGTCTGAAAATTTACAAATAAAATAGTGAGGTTCCAAATCAGTTGCCACAAAAACATGGCTCTCGGGTAATAAAATACAGGCCCGCGATACCTGAAGGGAAGCGCGGGCCTGCTGATGTTTTAGGCTTCTTCTTCGTTTGTCGCAAAGTTCCAACCTTGTGGTGTTGCGGCACCTGCGCCACCATTGACCAACTGCTCGGTATAGGTGGTGATGTAATTCTGGAAGTTCATTGTGATGTGTTCTTCCAGACGGTCAGCACCATCAGACGAACCACCAGTTTGATAAGATGTAATAATGATGTTCTTCATTACAATCTTGAGATATTCTACTGGAGCGTCTCCGCCTGCTTTGCGAACAGTGAGAGTGCCTTCATCAATATGCATACCATTACAGCATTTCATCATGATGGCAGGTGTTGCTTTGTCGACTTTCTTGGAAAGTGACATGTCACCACCAGAAACTTTACCGCCGCCGCCACCTGGGCCTTCATGGGTTGTGCCGCTCTGGACCATTCCCCAAGACCATGAGTCTACGGAAATTTCATTCTCATGAGCTGAGTCGATTGATTCACCATCAATATCCGTTAATTTTAAAAACATGTCTACTGGCATAATAATTCTCCTAATATTGTGAGGTATAAGTGTTTTGCCCCAATTACTCAGGAAACCACTGTGATTTCCTGTTACCCAATAATTGGTCGTTCATTGCTCGTTACTTCAATCTCCTTAGTCTGCTTTTCCTGGTAGGCGGGATACGAGGCTCATGCCAATATCCATGCCTTCCAGTTGGAAATGGGGGCGGAGAAAAAAGCGGGCTCCGTAGTAGCCTGGATTTTCTTCATCCTCATAGACTTCAACTTTTGCCTCAGCCAACGGGCGTCTAGCCTTTTGTGCCGAAGACGAGTTCTTTGGATCGCCGTCGACATATTGATAAATCCAGCTTTGCAACCATTTTTCGAGTTGCTCGCGTTCTTTGGTTTCACCAATCTGGTCACGAACCATGCATTTGAGATAATGTGAGAAACGTGACACAGCAAACATATAAGGCAGGCGGGACGATAGATTGTCTGATGCCGTTGCTTCCACTTTGTCGTACTTTTTTGGCCGATAAAGTGATTGCGCGCCGATAAATGCTGCTTTGTCTGTATTCTTGCGATGGATAAGCGGTAAAAGACCTGAATTTGAAAGTTCCGCTTCACGTCTATCACTAATTGCAATTTCAGTTGGACATTTCAGGTCGATATCACCATCATCAGTTGGGAATGTGTGTGATGGCAGGTTGATAACCTCACCGCCGGATTGCACACCCCGGATGCGAACGGTCCAGCCATATTCTTTATAGGCCCGGTTAATGTTTGCAGCCATCGCATAGGCGGCATTCATCCAGCCATAGTTCTCACCGGTGTGACCATCGGTTTCCTCTTCAAAACCAAATTCCTCCACGGGATTTGATTTTGCGCCATATGGTTCGCGTGACAGGACGCGCGGCATGCAAAGCCCTACATAACGAGAGTTTTCGGAATCTCGCAACGATTTCCAGGCCGCATAGTCCGGTGTATCAAAAATCTTACTTAAATCACGAGGATTGGAAAGCTCTGTCCAAGAATCCATGCCCATCAATGTTGAGCTTGCGCCAGAAATTAGCGGGCAATGGGCTGCTGCGGATATTTTACCAAGATCACGAAGCAAACGGACATCAACAGCGGAATGGTCGAAATGGTAATCGCCAATCAATGCGCCATACGGTTCGCCACCCAATTGGCCAAATTCTGCCTCGTAAATTTTCTTGAACAGCGGGCTTTGATCCCATTTCGCATCCGGATACATCCGTAAATCACGGTAAAGTTCCTTCTTCGAAACATTCATCACCTTGATCTTCAGGGTTGAGTCGGTTTCAGAGTTATGGGTCAGATAGTGAAAACCACGCCAGGCGCTTTCAATTTGTTGAAACTCCTCCGCATGAATGATCTGGTTCATTTGATCGGATAGTTTTTCATCAAGCCGGGCGATCATTTCATCAAGCGTGTCGAGCACGTCATCTTTGATAAGACTGGTATCGGCCAGGGCCTGTTGCACCAATGTGTTGACAGCATTTTCAACTTCGGTTGCTGCCCGCTCACTCCGGGGTTTGAAGTTCTGCTTCAACAGGCCTTCAAACTCGTCAATTTCGCGGGTTTCGCCTTGTGCAGCTTCGTTTTTGGTTTCTGTGGTTGCCATATCTGCGCCCTCAATAGATATTTATTGTTAAGATGAATGGTTCAAAGAAAGTCATCAACTTTTTTCACCGTCATCTTCATTACTTGCCTCGATAGAATCATCCCTGCGTTTCTTTAGGGCCTTCATCAATTCCGGGTCGCTCAAAAGGTCTTTCAAAGTATCTTCTGCTGCAACTTTGCCATCCATGTAGCGCTGCAGATTGGAAAGCTGTTCACGAGCGGTTAAAAGCGCATCGAGTGCCGGTACTTGGCGAGCGATTGCAGCTGGCTCGAAATCTTCCATTTTCTTGAAGGTAAGGTTGATGCCCATCTTTTCGCCATCTTCTTCGCCGAGTTTGTTATCGACACGGAAGGTAACTGCCGGTTCAACGCTTTCCATATAGTCGTCGAAATTATCCATGTCTACATTGGAGAATTTACGCTCAGACATTGGTACTTTTTCAACTTTCGAAGAATTGCCAGAAAGGTCCGACATTACGCCCATTACAAATGGCAATTCCACTTGCTTTTCAGCATCATATGGATCTTCATACGAAATTTGCACTCTAGGTGGGCGATTGCGTTTTATAAATTTTTGTCCGCTATCTGATGCCATTTTTCTCTCCCGAAATAACTAACCGTGTTGCCTAAACACCTCTTGGTTGACTCAAACATAATGAATGTTTTGTGAGCATGATGTGACATGCTACACACTTCGTTGCATGATAGGGAAAAATTCAAAGAGATCAAGCAAGTATGTTTAACCGATCATCGGCCAATGCCGGTCATTATTGGGCGATTTCGTCTTGCGGTATCAAATCCTTGATAATAGCGCTGAAGTCGCGGGATAAATAATCACGCGCTTTTGACAGCAATAGCGGAATGGGGCTGGATGATTCACAGGCGCGATAATAACCCTCAACGGCTAATATCAGAGCTGTTGCATCTATTCTTGTCAGAGCATTAAATTCTGCATCTGCTTTTTGAGGGCCAACAAAAGCATTATCTCCGGATGCGCTTCCGGCGGCATTTTGAGAAAGCTCCTGCATTCGTGACATATTGATTTCAAATTTACTATCAGAATCAAGTTTTATTATTGCGCTTGTCGCCTTTTCAGGAAGTAATGCATGCAATGCTTCGACCAGTGGTCTGCCAATAAGTACACGCGCCTGATGCACCAAAATGAGAGCCGGTGCAGAAGGCTCGAAATTTGCAAAATAGGTTTCGGCGCTTGCCAGCGCACGCGTTGCAGAAGCCTGATCTGAAATTTCGATTTTTGTTCCGTCAGATAAAGATGAAGGTATGGTGACCTTCTTCGGTTTTGCGCTTCCCGACGCGCTTTCTCCTTCACCGGCTTCAATATTGTCATCGGCATCGTCGGATGTATCGTCATCTTCGTCACCTGCAAGCTCAGGCATGCCTGATTCCAGCAACTTGTTATAACGTCCAAGCTCTTCAATCAGATCATCAAAGTTGGGGGCATAATCATAACCGGAATTTTCAATGAATGAATTTCGAATTGATTCCAGCGAACTGATTGCCCGTGCGATTGACCCATGCATTGCCGTTATTTCATCGGAATTTTCATCACTTGAAAGCGAAGCTGAAATAGAGCCGGAATCAAGCGTGTCTTCCCCTTCGCGTGGCTCCACTTCCCCAAGTGTAATAGCGTGTTGTCGAAATGAAATATTACCGTTGCGTTTGTCTTTTACCAGGGTCGCAAACTGAAGTGGGAGCAGCACAGTAATCCGGCTGGTCAATGTTTCCAGAATATTCTGCCGCATGAAAAAATTGCCATCCGTTCCGATTGGATGAACTTCTTCCCAAAATTTCTCCAACAACAGAGCAGAAGTTTGAACCGCTTCGGAAAAGCCGATTATGTTTCCCGCCAGGCAATGAAATCTGGCATCAAGCGAGAGCAGTCGAAGATCACGGGACGTTTCCAGAAGTTTGGAAATCTGCTTAACTTCAGATTTAAGGTCAATCGTTGTGCGATCAAATGGTGCTCCCGAACTAGTGTCAAAGAATCTGGTCGGAAGCCGGTCTTCTGCGCCAAATGTATAATTTATAAAATCGTCATCGCCCAGTTCATCCAAATCAGGTCCACAGGGCTCTTCGTCAGACAAGGGCACAAGGAGTTTATCGTATCGCATGGTTTCAACCTGAATGTTGGGTGGGTTTGAATAAAAAAAGGCAACCGGAACTTAATCCTGTTGCCTGATAAGCTATCGTCACTATTACTTCAGGACCTGTTAACTAACTGGTTACGGGCGTGGCGCGAGTGCAATATTATACATGGATAGGCGAAAACTGCGCCGCGGTGTCGCCCACCACAAGCTTTTTCCAACGTATTAATGCAAAATATTGCTCGCGTCCAAAGGATATAAGTAAAATCACTCATAACGGCGTCGAAAAACACTGAAAGGGATTGCCCTGCCGGCTGCTTTTCTTCTCGTTCTGAAAGACTTTTCTCCATACCGTGCTCCAAATCCAGTTTGTCAACAGGTCCTAGGTAAAGACTATTGAAGATTTATCCTGATTTCTACCCGGCGATTTGATGGATCAAACGCATCCGAGGCGCGCGGTGCACTTTCGCCAACACCAACCGCTGTAATTTTATCGGAGGCAAGGCCATGCGAAAGCAAGAAACTTGTAACCGACTGCGCTCGCTTTTCCGATAGGGACAGATTATAAGCTTCAGATCCCCTGGCATCGGTGTGGCCTTCCACAACAAAATTTGCCGCTGACAATCGTTGATCTTTAAGTGCTTTGGCGATCTGCTCAAGATTGACTTTGGCAGCATCCGTTAGCTCAGATGAATTCAATCCAAAGCTGATCAGCATATCAAATCCAGCCGGTTTTGCAGCACCTGATGAACATTCATCGACTGTGCCAATGCAAATTCCGCGAGCCGCGCCCATGTCTGCGGATTTAACTAGGAAATCAACAATTTGGCCCGATGAGTAATCTGAACCGGCATAGGCCGCGTTGGAAAACAGCAGGCCTGCACCCAATATCAAGGTTGGAATTATTGTTTTACTCATCGCGATATTCCCCTTTATATGGTTGTAGCGCCGAAACACTATGTTTAACATTACATATGCTAGATAATTTGGCGGGCAGTGACAATTTGCACACCATAGTATACGTCGAAGCACCTATTGTAACATTGTACTGCACAATTCTCAACCTGCAGATTGCTAGGAAATTCTGCCATGTCGAGTTCAATGACCCAAGACAAACGCGCTGCTAAGCTGATTACACCGCTTGGTAAAGACAAAATTTTATTAACCCGATTTGATGGTAGCGAAGGACTCAGCGAGTTATTCGAGTATCGAATTGAGGGAATAAGCAAGGATAAGAATATTGATTTTGACAAAATCATGGGTAAAAACTGTCATTTGATAGTGAATACCCTTGGTGGTGGCGAACGGTATTTCAACGGTATTCTTGTGGAAGCACAATGGATAGGCAAAACCATTGATGCATATGCTTACCGTTTGGTGCTCCGGCCATGGTTGTGGTTGCTGTCACAACAAAATGATAACTTCATTTTTGCTGATAGTACGGCACCGGATATTATTGCTCAAATATTCAATAAACATGGATTCTCCAAGTTTACCAACGAGTTAACCCGCAGTTATCCTGAAATGGAATATACGGTACAATACCGTGAATCTGACATGGATTTTGTTTGCCGGTTGATGGAACAGCACGGTATCAGCTATTATTTCGAGCATTCTGCCGGTGGTCATACGCTTCACCTTTGTGATGAATCGTCTTCCTTTGTACCAATTGATGGCAATACCCGGGAATTTATTCCGGTTGCCGGCCATAATCGTCGCGAAAAAGAACATTTTTTCGATTGGGTGCCGGAGCGGCGCTTCACCACCGGTAAGGTGAAGTTGAAAGACTATGATTTCAAAGAACCCAATAAGGATATGGTTGCCGAGAAAAAGGGCACGAATTCATATACCAACGGAGAGCTGGAGGTTTATGATTATCCGGCGAGTTATGTCGATAAAACAATTGGCGTGGATTATGCTGAAATACAACTCAATCAGCATCTTTCAAAGGACGGCCATTTCCAGGCAGCAGGCGATTGTATTTCCTGTTTCCCAGGGTGTTTGATGACATTGGAAAAGCATCCCGATAGCGCTCAAAATATTGAGTATCTGGCAATCCGTTGCCACCATACATATTTTGCGGAAGATTATCGAACCGGCGCCCAGGCTGAATCTGAAGTCTCTTATCAAGGTAGCTATGAATTTGTAAAAAGCAGCAAAACATTTGCGCCGCCAAAGGTGACACCGAAATCAATTGTTCAAGGCCCTCAAACCGGCAAGGTTGTCGGTGAGGGAGAGATTGATGTTGATGAACATGGCCGAATTCTGGTTCTCTTCCATTGGGTGAAAGACGGTGCAAAATCACGCCGTTGCCGTTTGTCCCAGGTATGGGCCGGTAAGAACTGGGGGGGCATATATATTCCCCGGGTTGGCATGGAGGTAATTGTCGAGTTTCTGGAAGGCGACCCAGATCAGCCAATCGTCATTGGAACGGTCTATAATGGTATCAACAAACCGCCTTATGATCTTCCAGCTCAAAAAAATCTGGCAGGCATCAAGTCCAATTCCACCACTGGCGGCGGTGGATACAATGAATATGTATTTGACGACACTAAAGGTGAAGAGCTGGTGCGCCAGCAGGCCGAGAAAAACATGGATACTCTGGTCAAAAATGACGAGACCAGAACAATTCAGCATGATCGAACAACAACGATAAACAATGATGAAACCCACACGGTTGATCATGATCAGACCTTTTCCATCGGCAAAAAGAAAGATGGTTCACGAACCGGCGATATTAAGGTCAACGATACGTTGAATGTGGGTAAGAAGATCTACATAGAAGCCGGTGATGAAATAAAGCTTGTTGTGGGGTCAAGCAAAATAACAATGACAAAAACAAAAATAAAAATCGAATCAGTCAATGTTGAAATAAAAGCATCAGCAGAATTTAAATCCAGCGCCACAATGTCCAAACATTCAGCTTCCGGCATTATGGACATCAAGGGCTCGCTGGTTAAAATCAACAGCTGATCAAGATCAATTTGGGAGGGTTCGTCTTGGCATTTATAAACTATGTACGGGCGAATTGATTATGGGTAATGACGGTCAAATTAAGATTTAACCTCGCACAAGATTTGTTTGAGGCGTTTCCAATTATTCGGGACGATATTTCCGCGGAGCCTTCTGAAATGCCTTCGCTTGAATATCTTTCTGAACTCCTGGTAAGCCCAACGCCTGAGAATGCAATAACATTTTGCGCCTATTTATTGCCCCGCCGCGAGGCTGTTTGGTGGGGGCATCAATGCCTGATACAAGTTCCTGAAATATTATTACCGATTGATAATGAACATTTACTGCTTGCTGAAAACTGGGTGCGGCAACCAGAAGAACATGAGCGGGTTTTGGCGTTAAATGCGGCAATGGAAACTGATCCGAAAACCCCGGGTGTTTGGGTCGCTTTAGCTGCCGGCTGGAGTGGTGGAAGCATGGTCGAGGAGGGCATGAGCCCGGTGGCACCGCCTCCTTATTTGACTGCCAAAGCCATCAATGCAGGCATATTGGGTGCACTGGCAAGTTTGGATACTATTTCAAGATCAAAGTCACTAAAAGACTTTGTAGATATGGGCGCACAATTGGCCGTCGGCGAATAATGCGCTCTATCCGTTGCCTGGTCGCAATTGCGATTTTGGATAGTTGATTTACGGTTGGCCCAATACTGTATTGTCACAAAAAAACTATCTGGTATAAACCGCTCGATACTTGTGCTTCACGGGCAAGATAATTAACTGAATACATAGTAGTGAATCGCAGGAAATTTGAAAATTCCATCGCTTGTTGCTATTGGTAACTTCATCCTGACTTAGTGTGCCGGACCGAACCAAAATGACGATCAATTTAAAAATCGACAATTGTGATGCTCTTCCAGACGGGGGGCCGTTGACATTTTCCTGCAACAGGGCTGGATTCGATTTTGGCCGGGAATCTCATTTGGATTGGACATTGCCCGACGAAAGTCGATATATTTCCGGCCGCCATTGTGAAATCCGTTTTGAAAATGGCCATTATTTCCTGTATGATATTTCCCGCAACGGTACATTTTTAAACGGCTCCCAAGACCGTGTTAAAAGCCCATATCAACTGCAAAACGGTGATAAAATTGCGGTAGGTCACTATATCATTATTGTGTCTATTGAAGGCGGCGATGTGGCACCATCACCGGAAGATGTGCACGGTGCTGCAGAACAAAATTATGCATCGGCTTCAGAGGATATCTGGTCCGTTGGCGGGGCCGTGCCAGAACCCATATCTCGACGGGATTTAATGCCACCGAAAGGGCATGGGCACCGGGCTGCTGATTTTTCGCAACAGTTTCTGGATATGCCACAGATGGCTGCCGACAAAAATTATTTGGCCGCAACCAACACCGCTGATCCATTTGCTGATCCGGCATCTGCTGAACAATCACCACTTTCATCCGCGCCATCGCCAGCCGCCCATCCGGGCATTGCCGCGGCCCCCTCAGTTGCTCCCGTTCCGCAACCCGCAGCCCCGTATGTCGACCCGCAACCGGTTCATCCCGGTCGCGCGCATATGGAAAGTCCATTCCAGGTCAGCCCAGCAAGTGAACCATTTATTCCTCCTCAACAGGCCGCTCCAGCTGCAATGCCACCGCAGCTAAGTCCTCCAGCAGCACCGGCGGCCGCTCTTGCACCAGGAATTGCTGGCGCAAGTTTGCTGGACCAAATAGCCGCCGGTGCCGGCGTGCCGGTAGAAGCATTTGGAACCGGTGATCCTGCCGAGATCGCCCTGGAAATTGGCGCTGTATTGCGTGTGGGCGTAGAACAACTGGCGCAGCTGCTTAAGGCGCGTGCCGCCGCCAAAACCATGGCCAAAAGTTCCAATCGAACTATGATCAGTGCTGCGGACAACAACCCGCTTAAATTCGTCCCGACACCCGAAGAAATGTTTGATGTCATGTTTGCCCGTCGAAAGGCTGGCTATATGGGGGCCCGGAAAAGTTTTGAAAGCGGGTTTAATGATCTGAAAATCCACGAGTTTGCAACCTATGCCGCAATGCAAAAAGCACTGGCTCGCTTGCTGGAAGAGTTTGCGCCCGAAGCAATTGAGAAAAAAGTTCCGTCATCAACATTTTCATCGAAAAGCAGCAAGTCGTGGGAAGCCTATGTTGATCAATGGGAGGCCATGTCGGAACCACCAAATGAAAATGGTGCGTTGGATATATTTCTCAAACATTTTGCCGACGCCTATGATGAGGCATCAAAATCAAAAAAAGGCGGATAGTCTGGCGGAAATTCAGTCGGTTACCGGTTTGCATTTGGGGCGCGTTTAACGAAGATTGCCGCCGCAATTAAAAGTCCGAACGGTGCCACTGGCAATAATATCCGTAATCCTTGAACTGCAAATAGATAAAGCGCTGATAGTCCGGTAAACAGCAGTTGAAAAAACCAGCCTATTGAGAAGGCAGGCATGTGCCATTGGGAATAGTATATCCTGTATTGCAGCACGAATATCAGGGCTGTGGTTCCAATTGTGAACAGCAATATGGATACCAATGAAGTGGCAAATCTTTTTGCCGGTAGTCGATGTGCGCTGAGCCAGATTGCAATTACCCAGCCAATGGCCCCACCAATAAATGCACCAAAAAATATTAGAAGGGCAAAGTTTTGAATAGAGGTAAAATTTTGCCAACCCAGCCAGTATAATTTGGCAATCGTATGCAGGGTTAGAAATATTGCCCAAAATATTCCAAACAAAAATGATTGAAGCAGGCCTTTGCGCGCGAGTGCCAGTTTGGACGGAGCCTTGCTGTCATATTCGAAAGACATCACGCGCTAAACTTTGAATGCCATGTCGGCAATAGATCATTTGGCTTATCACGCGCCTCAAAAATGCCGCGCGCGACCGCCCGGCTCATGGTACTTGCAGCAATCGCGCCCAGATCAATTTGTTGATCAAGAGATAGTGAAACATCTGATTTTCCGGTTGCAATTGCAAAAATCAAATCCCCATCCAACGGTGTGTGTGATGGCCAGATGGCGCGTGCAAATCCATCATGGGCAGCAATTGCCAACCGTTTGGCTTGTGCTTTGGTTAAGACCGCATCGGTAGCGATAACCGCAATTGTCGTATTGGCACCCGGTTTGACATGTTCCCGGTGCTTGATTCGTAGATCACGGGCATTTTCAGGGAAGGGGGAGGGTTGGCCAAATCCGCCAAACTCATTGTTCATTTCAAAGGGGGCGGCCCAAAAATGCTTTGTGTCGCCAATCATCGGAGAGCCAAGCGCATTGACAATCACCAGAGCGCCAATGGTCAGATCTGCTGAATCATCATATGAAATTGTCGTGGAAGCGGAACCCAATCCCCCCTTGCAAGTGGCCGTTACCGCGCCATATCCTGCACCAATTGTACCAAGTTCAAAGTCAATTTCCGCGGAATTGGCAGCATCGAAACCAAGATCACGGTAAGGTGCAAAGCGGCCCCAATCTTTATCACCGCCATTAATCAGATCAAAAATGATTGCGGTTGGAACAATCGGGATACGGTGCGGGCCGATTTCAAAGCCTCGGCCCATTTCTCTCAATGCCGCTTGAGCACCGGATGCTGCATCAAGACCAAAGGCCGAACCGCCGGCCAATACAAGCCCCTCAATATCTTCGACCAGATTTTCCGGGCTCAATAGGTCGGTTTCCCGTGTTCCCGGTGCGCCACCCATAACATGAACCGATGCGGTGACACTTGTATCGCAGATTATCGCGGTCACACCGGATTTGACTTTTTCATCGCAGGAATTGCCAACGCTAATACCCTCGACATCGGTGATCAGGTTTTTTTGTCCCGAAGATATTGCTCTCATAATGGTGCTTTTCCAAAATATTAATAGCCGCCCAACGGTTTAATTTCTCCGTCTGCCCACACATGCAACCGGTAGGGGTAGGCGTTGGCATAGCCATCATTAGAAAATCGGATTTTCCCCAATACGGTATCAAACTCTAGCTGTTCAATTTTATCAGTTGAGGTTGCTGCTTTGATGGCAATTTGCATCAAGGCGTAACCAGGAATAACACCGCCATCCGGCGCAATCCCCTGACGCTTTAGAGACGCAACCAATTCAGAAGCCGAAGGGAAATACTGAGGTTCGACCGGCATTACCGCTAACAGACCAGGGGGAACGAATTTTGCGCTGTCTTCGAATGGAAGAAGAGCAACGGATTCGCCGCCGGCAATTTCTATATCCAATCCAATTTTATCCGCATCCCTTGCAATCAGCGCAATGTCTACGGCATCTCCACCAATAAACAGGGCCTCCATGCCGCTTTTCTGCAGGCGGCGTAACATCGAAATCTGTTTGGTTTGCAAGGGCCGGTAATTAGCCAGTGCTACCGGCTTTTGGCCGCTCAGCTCCGCTAGCGTGCGAAAGTCATCAGCCAGACCTCGTCCATAAATACTGCCATCATCGGCTATCGCATAGGCCATGCCCTGCCATCGATCCAACAGGATTTTACTAATCGCTTCAGATTCAGTCTTGGCATTGCCAGCAAGGGAGAACACCAGCCAATTTTCTTTTTTGCGGCCACGGGCAATACGAGTGGCGCGAATATTTGGGGTGATGATGGTTATTCCGGCGGGCGACAGAACCTTGATCGCTGCAAACAGGGCTTTGTTGCAAATGGGACCAATGACAATTTTGATATTGAGGCGAAGCAATTTTGCCGCCGCCTTCTGAGCCTGCTTTGCATTACAGGCGCTGTCTTGAACCACAAGTCGAATTTTCTCACCGACCGCGCCGGAATTGTAATCATTGGTTGCCAGCCGAGCACCCAATTCGGTGTTTTTGCCCAAAAGTGAGGCTTTGCCGGAAAGGTCGCTCATCAGTCCAATTGCAATCTCGGCATTGGCTATCGTGGCGCCTGAAATTGAAAGCCCAACCCAGGCTGCTGTGGCGATTGCGAATTGTGACAATTGGGTGAATCGGTGTTTGTACATTGGATATTCATAGCACAATCAAATTGGCTGATAAGGTGTATCAACCACTATTTTCAATATTTGCCGTATTAATCATAGTCATAAAGGGTTGTAAATTCTCCAAATTGCAGCTTTACAAGTGGCGATCACATGGTCAAAATCGCGTCAGAACCACTGTCAAGAATGGTGGGCGCTTAATAGGGAGATTAAATATGATTAAAAATTTTAGAACTGCATTGGTTGCAGGTGTCGCACTTGGTTGCTTCGCACTGCCGTTGAATGCATCCGCTGCTGATATGAAAATTGGCTTTTTGGGTGGATTTACCGGACCGATTGAATCACTGATGCCGCCGATCGCCGATGGCGCGAAAATGGCAATCAGCGAAGTTAATGCAGCCGGTGGTGTGCTTGGTGGTAAAACCATCGAAGTTGTTACCGCTGATACTACATGCGTTGATGCAACAAAAGCATCTGACGCCGCCGACCGTTTGGTCAATGTTGAGAAAGTTGTCGCAATCGTTGGCGCACAATGTTCAGGCTCAACAATTGCTGCGGCAAATGGCATTGCCATTCCTGCCGGTGTCGCAATGATTTCTCCCGCATCCACATCTCCTGCAATTACTGCACTTGACGATAAGGATCTGGTGTTTCGCACCGCACCATCTGATGCATTTCAGGGCGAAGTATTGTCGCGCTTGATCCTTTCCAAGGGCATCAAGTCTGTTGCACTCACCTATGTGAACAATGACTACGGCAAAGGTTTTTCAGCATCATTTGCCAAAGCATTCGCAGCAAATGGCGGAACGGTAACTGCAAGTGAAGCCCATGAAGATGGCAAAGCTGATTATCGCGCAGAAATTGGCTCACTGGCATCAGCCGGTGGCGATGCACTGGTTATTTTGGCCTATGGCGATGGCTCCGGTCAAACAATCACGCGTCAGGTTCTGGAATCAGGTGACTTCGACAAGTTCTTCGGTGGTGATGGTATGATCTCCAGCGCATTTGTTAAAGCAATGGCTGGCGCACTTGACGGCAAGTTTACAGTAACCAGCCCGGGTTCATCCGGCGGCATGGGTACAGATACGTTCACCAAAGCAGCTGAAGCTGCCAAGGTGAATCATAAGTCTCCATTCGTTGGAAACTCTTATGATGCCGCATTTATTCTGGCTCTTGCAATCGAGCAAGCTGGCAGCATGGACCGTGGCGCAATTGCAAAAGCAATCCGCGATGTTGCAAGCGCTCCAGGCGAAGTGATTAATCCTGGTGAATGGGCAAAAGCCGTTGCTGCAATCAAAGCAGGAAAAGGCGTCAACTATGAAGGAGCCGTTGGTTCTCACGAGTTTGATGCGGCTGGCGATGTTGCCGGTACCTACGATGAAGCAAGGGTCGAAAACGGTGCTGTAAAAATCATTGGTCCTTTGAAGTAATCAATACCCAGTCGAATATTTTGAACCCGGGCATTTATGTCCGGGTTTTTTTATGCCTGGCCGAAACATAAAATCATCCATTTCTACAGCGATTGAAAGATCATTGCTTGCACGCCTAGGGCCAGGACTCATT
>Ga0256839_1001947_pt1 | contig 24014 bp, 20 predicted proteins | sample 354166metaG_FD_185968 | JGI IMG/M metagenome (GOLD analysis project Ga0256839, IMG submission 185968) | Hydrothermal vent microbial communities from Mid Atlantic Ridge, Atlantic Ocean - 354-166 | ecosystem: Environmental > Aquatic > Marine > Hydrothermal vents | place: Atlantic Ocean: Mid... | reverse complement strand
TGGCGTCGAAATCGGCCGTCAGGCTCATCCCGCCGCTTGTGGCCGACAACACACCCGGCGTCGCACTTTCATAGACCATGCTGAACCGGCCGAGATAGGTCGCCGTGCCGGTGCTTGGCAGCGAGGTCGCCGCGGTGCCGGTGACCCCGGAAAACGCGGTGCCGTCGCTCAGCATCCCGCCCATGGCATCGACATCGGCCTTGGAATAGCCGCGCGCGACGGCGCCATAGGTAAACGTCGCGTTGCCAAAGGCCCCGTTGAACCGATAGTCGTCGTTGACGGTGATAACCGGCGTGCCAAGGTCGTAGCTGGTCGAATTCGCTTCGATCGCGTAGTCGCCGCCGCTCTCGGTCACATTTCCGATCGCGCCCGATGGCAAGGGCGGTGGCCCCGAAGGCGTCGTGGGTGCCGGTGTCGTCGGTGTGGTGGTGGCGCAGGCGCCAAGCGCTGTTATCAGACCCAGGGCAGACAGGCGTATCAAGAAAGGCATTCCCTCATTCTCCAATTCAATTCATTTCATTTTGTTTCAAACGCGAAAACAAATGCGGATTTCCCGCATCCGGCTGATTTTGTATGAAATAAAATTGAATACAAGAATTTTGTCAGCGTTTTGTCGGCGATTGGGCGCAGGGTGGGCAAATTCAGCCCAAGGCGTTGGCGCTGCGCCGCCGCCGCAGCTTTCCGGCGGCAGAAAGGCCGCCCGGTCAGGCCGGCGTTTCGGCGGCCTTCAGCGCCTGCCGGCGCTCGCGCGCCAGGGTGCTCAGGCCGAAGTCATCGAGAATGGCATAGATGCCTGGCAGAACAAACAGCACGATGACAGCCGAGGCCAGCAAACCGAACGTCAGGCTGGCCACAAGCGGGATCAGGATCTGGGCCTGCAGGCTGGTTTCCGTCAGAATCGGCAGCAATCCGGCGATCGTTGTCAGCGATGTCAGGAAAATCGCCCGGAACCGGGCCCGGGCCGCCTTGCCCGCCGCCTCGGCCACCGAAAGCGACGTGCCGTGCTCGTTCTTGACGAAATCGACCAGCAGGATGGAGTTGTTCACCACAACGCCCGCAAGTGCCACATAGCCCAGCATCGACGGCATCGAAAATTCCAGCCCCATGGCCATGTGCCCGAAAATCGACCCGATCAGCGATAACGGAATGATCAGCATGACAACCAGCGGCTCCACATAGGACCGGAACTGGAAGCTCAGCAGCAAGAACACCCCGATCAGACCAAGGGCAAACCCCTTGACCATGGATTTTTGCGTCGTGGCCGCCTCGGCGCGCTGCCCTTCGACATCCAGTGACACCCCGGGAAAGTCCTGCAACAACCCGGGCACGAAATTTGCCAGCGTGTCGGACACGATTGCGCTGGCATTAGCGATGCGGGTGTCAATGGTGCCCTGAATGGTCACCGCGCGCACCCCATCCTGGCGATTGATCCGGTTGACCCCCTGCCCAACCTCGACATTTGCCACGACAGAAAGCGGAACAAGCGTTCCACCCGGCCCGGTGATCACGAACTCATCGAACTGGCGAAGCAGGTTGCGGGCCGGTTCGGCCAGCCTTGCGTTCACTTCCAGTTGCTGGCCGCTCACCTGCAGTTCGCTGATCGTGGTGCCCAGATAGGCCGCCCGCAGCTGGTCGGCCAGCTGCCCGGCCGTGATGCCCATGGGGCCGGCCGCTTCGGTCAGCGTGATCTGCAGCTCGCGCTTGCCCGGGCGCAGGTCGTCCATGATCGATGTCACACCGTCATATTGCCACAGCCAGTCCTGCAGCCTGAGAGATGCCGCCTTGAGCTGATCCAGATCGTCCCCCTTCAGGCGCAGGTCGATCGCGATACCAGCCGGTCCGATGGTCGATTCCGCGTATTTCAGGCTGATCACGTCGGGCACGTTGCCAACCGCCTTGCGCCAGACGTCCATGATCTCGTCGGGCCGGCTTGCGCGCACAGATGACCCGAGCAGATCGACACTGACCGTTGCCACATGCGCGCCGGTTTCAAAGGCATCCCGGTTTTCTCCATAAAAAACCGTGACATGGCGGATCACCTCGGCGCCATCGGGCTGCAACGGGGAAAGCTCCCGGCTGGTTTCGGCCAACCCGTCCCGAAGGCGCGCCACGACCTGTTCGGTGCGAGCAAGGGGCGTTCCCTGCGGCAAGAGCACCCGGGCCACGATCGTGTCACCGTCCAGCTCCGGAAATGCCGTGAACTTCAGATATCCGCCGGCCAGCATGCCCGCCGCCACCAACAGCAGCGCAAATGTCAGCCCGGTCACCGCATAGCGCCAGCGAATGCCGACATCGACAATCGGGCCGACGATCCTTTCGCGGGCAAAATCCATCGCCTGCTCGACCCGGTGGCGAATGCTGCCTTCGGCGCGCCGATGTTCCAGACTGTGCAACAGATGGTGCGGCAGGATCAGGAAGGCCTCGATCAGTGAAACGGTGAGCACGAACAGCATGACCACCGGCACGACCCGCAAGACCGCACCCAGGTTGCCGGACAGAAAGGCAAGCGAGCCGAAAATCATGGCGGTTGTCAGAAAAGACGCCAGAACATTGGGAAAGACCTGACGGGCCCCCTGCACGGCGGCCTCGAATGCGCTCAGCCCGCGTTCACGCAGGCGCGCGATGTTTTCCGCAATGACAATCGCATCGTCCATCAGCAGACCGATCACGATCAACAGCCCCAGCGTGGTCATCAGGTTCAGCGAATAGCCGACCAGCCCCATCAACGCGATGCCGCCCATCAGCGACACCGGCAGCCCCATCGCCACCCAGAACGAAAACCGGAACCCGAAAAACAGCCAGAGCACCAGGAACACCAGCGCCAGCCCCTGCAATCCGTTGACAACCACCAGCTCAAGGCGCTCGCGCACGATACTGGCGGCATCGGAGGTGACCTCGAGCACCATGCCGGGGGGCGCCTGCGCGCGTTCATGGGCCAGAAACGCCGTCAGGGCATCCATGATGCGCAGGCTGTCTTCCGCCCGGGTTTTCGTGATGTCCAGAATGGCCGCAGGCCTGCCGTCAAATTCGATACGGTCATCTTCCCCCGTGAAGTCTTCGGTAATCTGCGCAATCTGGCCAAGGCTCACCCGCCCGCCCTGCGCTGACGAAAGGACGATGACCGACGCCAGAGCCTCAGGCGTGCGCCGCTCTTCGACGATGCGCAGCAGCAAGGTTTCCGATGCGGTTTCCAGGCTGCCTGCCGGCACATCGACACTGGCCGCTTGAAGCGCGCGGGCGACATCGGGAACCGATATGGCAAACTGACGAAGCGCGTCGGGCCGCAGGCCGATGTTCAGCTCCCGCGTGGGGAAACCGCGGATCGTGACGCCGGGAATGCGCCCCCATCGCAGCATCCGGGTGCGAATGTCATCCGCGTAGTCCTTCAGATCCGTGCGCCTGTCGGGGCCGGTGATGGCCACGGATGCGACAAAATCCGTCAACCCCAACGGTTTGATCCGCGCCGGTTCGGCCCGATCCGGAAAGTCGTTGATTGCTTCCAGTTCGGTCTTGACGTCGGCGACGAAGGCCTGGAAATCGTCGCCCTCACGCATCTGAACCACCGCCCGGGCCAGGTTTTCGCGTGCTTCGCAGGACTGGGTGTCAATGCCGGTCACCCCGTCCAGGGCCGTTTCGATCCTTTCGCAAATGGCTGTTTCCACGTCTTCCGGGCGCGCGCCGGGATAGGCGACCGATATTTCGACCTCATTGGGGGCCGCCCTCGGAAAGGTCTCGCGCAAAAGACCGGGGCCGGCAAAGACCCCGGCAAGAAGGAATACGACCATCAACAGGTTCGCAACCGTGGGGTGCCCGGTGACGAGGCGGATCATCTTGCCTGCCCCGTTTGTGCCAGGCGGGCCTCAAGCTCCGTATCCACGACCACCTCCAGCAACATGCCGTCGATGGCCGGCGACGGCGCGCTGACGACGACCCGCGCCCCCGGCTTCAGCCCGCCGCTCACCAGCGCCACATCGTCCTGCAGCAGCAGGGTTTCGACCGGAACCCTCGTCAGGCGATCATTTTCGTCGGCCAGAAAGACCTGGCCATCGCGAAGCGCGCTGCGCGGGATGACAAGACCGGCCAGAGGTGCCGCGCTCAGCCTGACGGCGACGAACATGCCCTTGGTCAGGGGCGGCCGCTCACCCGGTCGGGCGGCGGTGTAGGCGGTGGCCACGCGCACAATCACCCCAAGCGTGCCGGATTTCTGATCAATGGTGTCGCTGATACGCTCAACCTCTGCGGGCCAAACCAGCTCGCGGCCACCCAGTTGCAATCCGACCGTTGCCGTGACACCGCGGTTTTTCAGGATCCCGTTCATGGCCTCGGTGCCCAGGCTGGCCGGCCCGGCGCCGTCAGCCCCGGATCGCAACAGCGACAGCATGTCGTTGATCGGCACCTGCGCCTCGACCTCGGCCGACCCGACCCCATCCAGAACGGCCGCCGACTGACCGGCGCGGATGAACTGCCCGACCTCGACGGCGCGTTGCGCGACGCGCGCGGCAAACGGAAGCGTCAGTTCGGTGCGCGCAAGGTTCAGTTCCGCGGTTTCAAGATTGCCCTGGTAGACGGCAATCTGCTCTTTCTGGAACGCGCGCTGTGTCGGCAGCAACGCCAGCGAATTTTCAAGGTTCAGAACTTTCTGACGTTGTGCGAGCAAGCCGCTCAGCGACGCATCCAGCGCCGTTTGGCTGACGGTCCCCGACTCTGCCAACCGCTGAATTCGTGCATGGTCCCGCTCTTTCAGCTCCAGCGCATTCAGCTCGATATCCAGGGCCGCGTTCAGGTTTTTTTCCGAGACATCCAGTTCCGCCAGCCTGGCCTGGGCGGCCCGGATATTTGCCCTGGCCTGCGCAATCGCCAGGTTGAAATCGGCCTGTGACAGCCGCACCAGCACCGCCCCCGCCGGCAAGACCTTGCCCCGCTCCAGGTCGGGGTTCACATATTCGGCCGTGCCGCCGACTTGCGCAATTGCCTCGTAGACATGGGTCGGGCGCACGACCCCATATCCGGTCACCCCTGGCGCCAGCCCGGATTGCCGCGCCTCGATCACCCGGACGGCCGTTGCCCGCTCGGCCACATCGCTGCGCACCGGTGCCGGCCGGTTCGCAATGATCACCGCCAGAACGGCCGCCCCGAGGGCCACCAAGGGCAAGGTCACGAACATCAGTTTCAGTGCGGGTTTCATCGTCGGTTTCCAGTTCGGGTCATGCGAGGGATGGTCAGCCTGTCTTTCGCATCAAGGTGAACACGATACCGGACCAGACCGCGATACGAAGACCAAGCGCCACAAGCGTGCGCATTTCAAACGCCCCGCCGGCCAGCACATGAACCCCGAAGGCCAGCCCCACGATGACGGTCGCGGCAAGTATCAGCGTTGACGCCGTTCCGGCCCAGCTCAGCCGCTTCCAGATGGCGACCCCCGCAGCCACATAGGCAAACCCGGCCAGGAAATTGAACCAGACAACAAATGGCACATAAGCCCCCGCCGCGGCGCGTGCGTCTCCGAGCCCAAGGGCGACCTTGCCCCCCGACACGATGGTCAGAAGACCAAACAGGACGGCCACCGTCGCCATGAGCGTTCGGTTTTTCGGGGCCATGGCCGACGGCCCATCATGCAATGCCATTTCATCACCGGGGTTTGATTTCGATACCCGCTACATATGTTAGTGACTACTCACTTGCAAGCACCATTGCCGCGACAAACCGGCCCGCTGTCGGGCAGCGCTCATTCAGCCTCGGCGCTCGCGGCCCGGGCCTGCGCCGTTCCGGATGAATGTCCCGTCGGCCAGCTCGCGCACCGCCCTGCGCAGCTCTTCGCGGGTGTTCATCACGATCGGTCCGTGCCAGGCCACCGGCTCCTGGATGGGGCGCCCGGCGATCAGCAGAAACCGGACGCCTTCCGGCCCCGCCTGCACGCGCACGCTGTCACCGGTGTCGAAGCGAACCAGCGTGCGGTTTCCCGACATGTCGCGCATGGCAATCTCGCGGCCGTCCAGTTCCTTTTCGACCCGCACCCCGACCGGAGCCGAGGCCTGCGCGAACTGCCCCCGCCCGGCGAACACATAGGCAAATGCGTTTGCATATGTGTCGACCGGCAAGGTCTTGTTCAGGTTCGGCGGAACGGACACATCCAGATACAACGGCTCGGCCGCGACCCCGTCAACCGGCCCGGTCGCACCCCAGAACTGTCCGGTGATCACCCGAACCCGCGTGCCGTCGTCGTCGATCACCTCGGCGATATCGTCGCGACCGATGTCCTGATAGCGCGGCGCGCTCATCTTGAGCGCGGACGGCAAGTTGGCCCACAATTGAAACCCGTGCATCCGGCCGCTGGAACTGGGCCGCGGCATCTCCTGGTGCATGATGCCGGAACCGGCCGTCATCCACTGCACCGACCCGGCCCCGAGAACCCCGCTGTTGCCAAGCGAATCGCCATGCGCGACCTCTCCTTCGAGCACATAGGTGATGGTTTCGATGCCCCGGTGCGGGTGCCAGGGGAACCCCTTTTCAAACAGTGCCGGATCGTCGTTGCGAAAGTCATCGAACAACAGAAAAGGGTCGAACTGCGTGGGATCGTGAAACCCGAATGCGCGGTGCAGATGCACGCCGGCCCCCTCGAGCGTCGGTTTTGCAAGACGGGTCGAATGAACGGCACGAATGGACATGGCCCTTCCTTTCTGCTGGCCCCATTGTCGCTTGTGAGGCCCTCGATTGAAAGGGCTCTACAACGGCAGCACGATATCCACACGCAACCCGCCCAGGTCGTCGCTCTGGCCCAGCCGCAAGGCGCCGCCGTGGCGCCGGGCAATGTCACTGGCAATCGCCAGCCCCAACCCGACCCCGCTGCCGCGATCCTGGTTGCGCGCAGCGTCGAGGCGCGCAAAGGGCTTGAGCGCCTCTTCGCGCCGGTCTTCGGGAATGCCGGGGCCGTCGTCTTCCACCGAGATCGTGATCGAACGCTCGCCCGAGGTGGCGCTCAGACGGGCGCGCGTGCCGTAGCGCAAGGCGTTTTCGACCAGATTGCCAAGCGCCCGCTCGATCGCCATCGGCCGCAGCCTGACCGTTCCGGGCACATCGATGTCGCCCAGGCTCACATCGCGCCGGGACCGGGCCGCCCGGCTGGCCACATCGCGCACAAGCGCCGCCAGATCGGTTTCGCGCAAATCGTCCAGCGCATCGTCGCGCGCAAAGGCCAGGAAGGCCTCCAGCAGCTGTTCCATGTCCTGGATATCGCGCTCAAGGTCTTTCACCTCGCTCTGGTCCTCGATCATCGACAGCCCGAGCCGGAGCCGGGTAAGCGGTGTGCGCAGGTCGTGGCTGACGCCCGACAGCATCATCGTGCGCTGTTCGATCTGGCGTTCGATCCGCGAGCGCATGTTCAGGAATGCGTTGCCGGCGGCCCTCACCTCGACGGCGCCGGACGGGCGATAACTTTCGATCTCTCCCCGGCCAAAGGCTTCGGCGGCGCGCGCCAGCCGTTTGATCGGGCGCAGCTGATTGCGCAGATACAGGAAAGCGATCGCCGTCATGAGCAAGCCGACAAATGCCATGAGCACAAGAAACTGGTGCGGGTTGGACGCCGACACCCGGTCGCGCGAAAAGGCGACCTTGAGCACGCCGTGCCGGGTATCCAGCCACAGTTGGACCGCGTGGCGCCCCTCGACCAGGTCAATGGCGCGCACCGCCGGGGCACGTTCCTTGAGCGTCCTGACAAGCGTGTGCCCGGATATGTCGTAGAACTTGCGCGCGTAGCGGTGCGGCACCGGATCGACCGGCAGCTGCGTGCGCAGTTGCAGCGGGCGGGCCACGCGTTTCAGGTTCGCAAGCGCGCTTTCCAGATCGGGGGCCCGATCGACCTCGGTCAGCAACAATCGAAGGTCAAGCGCCAGAACCCGCGTCATCTGGCGCGTGACATCTGCGTAATGGCGCTGGACAAAGACCACCGACACAGCCAGCAGCAGGGTGAACACCGGCACGATCAGAATCAGGGCTGCGCGCCCGTAAAGCCCGCGGGGCATGTATTTCTTGAGCCAGTCAAAGTTCATACCCGATGGTATCCGCAAGCCACACCGATTAGAAAGCACATATGCAGACACCTCGCCCCCCGACTTGCGAAAAACTTGCCGATGGCCTGCGGCGGGTCATTGCGCCCAACCCGTCGCCGATGACCCATTGGGGAACCAACACCTATATCCTCGGCGAAGGCCAGGTCGCTGTCATCGATCCGGGGCCGGACAGCCCTGCGCACCTGCGCGCCATACAGGACGCCCTGGCACCGGGCGAAACGATCACCCATATCTTCGTGACCCACAGCCATGTGGATCACTCGACATTGGTCCCGATGCTGAAACAGACCTGCGGCGCACCGGTCTTTGCCTTTGGCGACAGCGCCGCGGGCCAAAGCGCGGTGATGCGCGACCTTCGCGCCGGGGGCCTTGCCGGCGGCGGCGAAGGGGTGGATCACGATTTCACCCCGGACGAAACCTTGACGGACCAGTGCGAGGTCGCCGGCGCAGGCTGGTCGCTGCGCGCCCTGTGGACCCCGGGCCATATGAGCAACCACATGTGTTTCCAGTCTGGCGACATGATTTTCACCGGTGATCATGTGATGGGCTGGGCCTCGTCCCTGGTGTCCCCGCCCGATGGCGACCTGACCGATTTCATGGCCGCCACCCGCCGGCTGCGCGATCTCGATGCCGCGCTGTTTCTGCCCGGACACGGCCCGACCGTTTCCGAGCCGCGCCAACGATGCGACTGGTTGCTCGAGCACCGGATCTCGCGAGAACGCGACATCCTGAAAGCGCTCGCGGCCGGCCCGCTCAGCGCCGACGAAATCGCCCGCCAGGTCTATACCGAAGTCGCCCCCGAACTGCTTGGCGCGGCCACGCGCAACGTGTTCGCCCACCTGATCGATCTGGTGCAGCGGGGCCGCGTGTGTACCGAGGGAACGCTTGCTGCACAGGCCCGCTTTCATCGCTGCCGGCCCGACGCGCCAAGGATCGGTGAAAACGCGATTTAATGCGCAAATCCCTCTGGACGCGACCACGGGTGCTTGTTATATCCGCCTCCGGTATTCCGGCGTAGCTCAGCGGTAGAGCAGTTGACTGTTAATCAATTGGTCGCAGGTTCGATCCCTGCCGCCGGAGCCAAAATCTTCAGGTAAATTCCGGGCGGTCGCAAGGCTGACACGATCCGTGTTTCAGCCCGTCAGGCCCACTCCAGACCATGCGCCTTCAGGCGCCGCTGCACGCGGCCGGGGTAGTCGGTGATGATCCCGTCGACCCCCAGCGCAATCATGCGGTCAATGTCCTCTTGCCGGTTGACCGTCCAGACATTCACGACCAGTTCAAGTTCGCGCGCGCGTGCCAGATCATGCGGCGTGACATCGCGAAAATTCGGGCTCCAGACCTCGCCCCCGGCGGCGGCCACCAGATCGGGCATCGAGCCGCCGTGATCGGCCAGCGACAGGCCGGCCATCCAGGGTGAGCCTTCATAGACATTGGCTTCGGGATGGTCGCCGTCTTCCGGGTATTCGCTCAGAAACGACCGCGCGATGATCGGAAACTGCCGGTGCAGCTCAACCAGAACGCGCCAGTCAAAACACTGAACCAGCGTGCGCGGCGCCAGGTCGTGCGAATCGAGAGCCTCCAGCAAGGACCGGATCATGTCCGGGACCGGCGGCGTGTATTCGGGGTGGCCGGGCGACGACTTGATTTCAAGGTTCAGCCAGACATGGCCATGTTCGGGACGGGCCAGGATCGCGGCCAGATCGGTCAGGCGCGGTGTCGGCACATCGCTCAGAAAGGCCTGGTCCGGAAACCGTGCGCCATAAAGCGTGCCGTCGCGCATGCCGCCGACGTCGAAGGCCTGCAGCTCTGCCAGCGACAGCTCGCGCACCATCGGCCCCGGCGCCTCGATCCATTCGCCGTTTTCATCGCGAACGATATCGGCCGAAAGGCGCGGATTATGGGTGATCACCGGGATCGATTCGCGGGTGAAATGCACGTCCAGCTCAAGGATCTCCACGCCGCAGGCCAGGGCAAATTCGAACCCCGGCAGCGTGTTTTCCGGCATCACCCCGCGCGCGCCGCGGTGGCCGTGCAGCCGCACGACACCCGGCTTGCGCCGCAGCGCCGACAGATCGACAGGCGCGTCCATCAGTTGATCCGTCGACCGTCAGGCCCGAACAGGTGCATCTGCTCGCGCGCGATGGAAAACCCCATCACCTCGCCCTCGGTCACCGCGCGAATGCCGGCCAGCGAGACCACAAGCTGGGTGTCGGTGCCTTCCAGAACGCCGTGCACCAGCGTGTTGGCGCCCAGTTGCTCGGCCAGGATCACCTGCAGCCGGATCGGCCCCTTGTCATCGGCCACCAGGTGCTCGGGCCGCACCCCAAGCGTCACCTGCCCCGAGCCCGCGCCCCCCGGCACTTTCGAGCCGTTTTCCAGCACCACCGCGTCGCCCTCGATACGTCCGGGCAGAAAATTCATCGCCGGGCTGCCGATGAACCCCGCCACAAAGATGGTCTGCGGTCTTTCATACAGCTCGATCGGCGTGCCGAACTGCTCGGCGTAACCACCGTTCAGCACCATCAGCCGGTCGCCCAGGGTCATCGCCTCGACCTGGTCATGGGTCACGTAAACCGCCGTCACGCCAAGGCGCTTTTGCAGCTTGCGAATCTCCAGCCGCATCTGCACCCGCAGCTTGGCGTCGAGGTTTGACAGCGGCTCATCGAACAGGAACACCTCGGGCTGGCGCACGATGGCCCGCCCCATGGCGACCCGCTGGCGCTGGCCGCCCGACAACTGGCGCGGCTTGCGGTCTAGGTAGTCACCGATCTCCAGGATTTCGGCGGCCTCTTCCACCCGCCGGTTGATCTCATCCCTGGGCAGACCGCGGATCTTCAGCCCGTAGGCCATGTTCTGGCGCACCGACATATGCGGATAAAGCGCGTAGTTCTGGAAGACCATCGCGATGTCGCGGTCGGCGGGCTCCAGCCCGTTGACCATGCGCTCGCCGATGTAGATCTCGCCTTCGGTCACGGTCTCCAGCCCCGCGATCATGCGCAACAGCGTGGACTTGCCGCAGCCCGACGGGCCGACGATGACGACGAACTCGCCATCTTCGATTTCAGCGTTCACCCCGTGCAGCACCTCGGTGGCGCCATAGGACTTTTTCAGGTTGTCCAGAATGATCTTGGCCATTTTCGGCGTCCTATTTGTCGGTTTCGGTCAGGCCCTTGACGAAGAGCTTCTGCATGAACACCACCACCAGGATCGGCGGCAGCATCGCCAGCAGCGCGGTCATCATGATGATGTTCCACTGAGGGCTTTGTTCGGCGGCTTCAAGCATCTGCTTGATGCTCATGACGATGGTGGTCATGTCGCTGTCGGTGGTGATCAGCAGCGGCCAGAGGTATTGGTTCCAGCCGTAGATGAACAGGATCACGAACAGGGCGGCAATATTGGTGCGGCTGAGCGGGATCAGGATGTCCCAGAAAAACCGCATCGGCCCGGCGCCGTCGATGCGCGCGCTTTCCAGCATCTCGTCGGGGATGGTCAAGAACACCTGCCGGAACATGAAGGTGGCGGTGGCCGAGGCGATCAGCGGGATCGACAGGCCGGCGTAGCTGTTGAGCATTCCAAGCTGCGCCACCACCTCGAAGGTGGGCAGGATGCGCACTTCGACGGGCAGCATCAGCGTGATGAAGATCAGCCAGAAGAAGAACATGCGAAACGGGAACTTGAAATAGACGATGGCAAAGGCCGACAGCAGCGAAATCGCGATCTTGCCGATGGCGATGCTCATCGCCATGACCAGCGAATTGAGCAGCATCCGCCAGACCGGCGCCGTTTCGGTGCCCGAAAGACCCGAGCCGAACAGCGTGCGCTTGAGGTTCACGAAGAACTGGTCGCCGGGCAGCATCGGCAACGGCACCTGCGTCATGCGGATTTCATCATGCGTGGCCGCAACGAATGTGATCCAGATCGGCAGCGCAATGATGAAAATGCCGATCAGCAGCACCACATGCGTGAAAAAGGCAAGCCAGGGGCGATTTTCGACCATCAGTATTCCACCTTGCGTTCAATGAAACGGAACTGCACCACCGTCATCGCGATCACCAGCGCCATCAGGATCACCGACTGTGCCGCCGAGCCGCCCAGGTCCAGCCCGACGAACCCGTCGTTGAACACCTTGTAGACAAGGATCGTCGTGGCATTGGCCGGCCCGCCCTGCGTCACCGCGTGGATGATGCCGAAGGTATCGAAAAAGGCGTAGACCATGTTGATCACCAGCAGGAAGAAGGTGGTGGGGGAAATCAGCGGGAAGATGATCGTCCAGAACCGCTTCATCGGCCCGGCCCCGTCGATGGCGGCCGCCTCGACCACCGATTTCGGGATCGACTGCATCGCCGCCAGGTAGAACAGGAAGTTGTAGGCCACCTGTTTCCAGGCCGCGGCCATGATCACCAGCGCCATCGCCTGCCCGCCGTTCACCTTGTGGTTCCATTCATAGCCCAGGAATTCCAGCCCGTAGGCCACGATGCCAAGCGTCGGGTTGAACATGAAAACCCACAGCGCGCCGGCCAGAACCGGCGCGATGGCATAGGGCCAGATCAGCAGCGTCCGGTAGGCCGTGGCGCCGCGAATGACCCGGTCGGCAAAGCCCGCAAGGATCAGCGAAAAGCTCATGGAAACGAAGGCGACCGCCAGCGAAAAGAAGGCCGTGCGCTTGAAGGTCGCCAGGTAAAGCGGGTCGTCCATCAGCGCCTGGAAATTCTCGAACCAGACGAATTCGGTGCTCAGGCCGAAAGCGTCCTCGATCAGCATCGACTGCCACAACGCCTGGCTTGCCGGCCAGATGAAAAAGATCAGCGTGATCAGAACCTGCGGGGCGACCAGCAGGTAAGGCAGCAGCGAGGAAGGGAAATGGACGCGCTTCAGCAAGGCTCAACACTCCGCCGGCAAGGGTCTTGGCCGCCCCGCATTCGCAGCGGGACGGCCGGTTTCATGCAACCGATCTACTGGATCGCGCGCTCGAACTTGCGCAACAGCACGTTGCCGCGCTCGACAGCGGTGTCCATGGCTTCCCTGGCGGTCTTGTCGCCGGCCCAGATCGCTTCCATCTCTTCGTTGATGATGTCGCGGATCTGCACGAAGTTGCCGAAGCGGATACCGCGCGATGCCGGTGTCGGCTCGTTCAGGCTGAGCTGCTTGATCGCGGTGTCGGTGCCGGGGTTGCTTTCGTAGAACCCCTGCTCCTGCGACAGTTCATAGGCGGCCTGGGTGATCGGCACATAGCCGGTTTCCTGGTGCCACCAGGCCTGCACTTCGGGCGAGGCAAGATAGTTCAGGAACTTCGCGGTTCCCTTGTATTCCTCGTCCGACTTGCCGGCCAGGACCCACAGCGTTGCACCGCCGATGATCGAGTTCTGCTGCGCCTCCGCAACGTCGGTATCCAGCGGCAGCATGGTCTGGCCAAAGTTGAACTCGGACTGGCTCTTGATCGAGCCGTAATAGGCCGATGAGTTCAGCCACATGCCGCATTCGCCGCCGGTGAACATCGGCAGGCTGTCGCCGCGCCGGCCGCCATAGACGAACAGGCTGTCCTTGCCCATGTCGGCCACGTCCGCCAGTCGGTTGATCACGGCGTCATTGTTGAAGACCAACTCGGTGTCGAACCCGGCAAAGCCGTTTTCCTTGGTTCCCATCGGGATGTTGTGCCAGGCCGAGAAGTTCTCGATCATGACCCAGGATTGCCAGCCAAAGGAAAAGCCGCATTTCATGCCGTTGTCGACCAGCTTTTGCGACGCGTCCTTCACCTCGGCCCAGGTTGTCGGAACCTCGGCGCCGGCGGCGTCCAGCGCATCCTTGTTATACCACAGAACCGGGGTCGAGCTGTTGAACGGCATCGACAGCAATTCACCGTCCGGCGTCTGGTAATACGAAATCACCGCCGGCAGGAAGTCACCCTTGTCGAACGGCTCGCCGGTGTCGGCCATCAGTTGTTCCACGGGATAGATCGCGCCCTTGGCCGCCATCATCGTTGCCGTGCCCACCTCGAACACCTGCACGATGGTCGGGTGCTCCTTGGCGCGGAACGCCGCGATCGCGCCGGTCATCGTCTCGGTGTAGTTGCCCTTGTAGACGGGCACGATCTTGTAGTCCGACTGGGTCGCGTTGAAATCGGCGGCGATTTTGTCGACGCGTTCGCCGTTGGTGCCGCCCATGGCGTGCCACCACTGGATCTCCACCTGCGCAAATGCCGTCGATGCAAATGACAGCGCCACGCCTGCGACGATGGAGCCGAGGGTCGAATGTTTCATGATTGTCTCTCCCAAGTTGTTTCAGCAAAGCGCCACCGCGGCCCGGAGTCCCCTCAGTTGGCCAACGGTGAACCGTCTTTCCTGACACTACAAAACCACGGGCCGAAACATAATTCAAATGAAAGTTTTGTAACAAGTGGCATAACATGATATTATGCCTTGATCAGACAAGCCCGCACAACCAACCCGGATCCCCATGGCCATACGTCTCAGACAGCTGGAAGCCTTCCGCGCGGTTGCGCAGTTGGGCAACATCACCCGCGCGGCCGAGGAACTGACGGTTTCCCAACCCGCGGTTTCACGCCTTCTGCGCGATTTTTCGACCGAGGTCGGCTTTGAACTGTTTCAACGTCGTGACGGTCGCCTCGTGCCAACCCAGGAATCGCGCTACCTGCTGGGCGAGGTCGAGCGCCTCCTGTCCAGCGTCCACCACCTTGAGGAACTGACCAAGGACCTCACCGAGCGCAAGGCCGGCCACCTGCGCATTGCCTGCCTGCCGGGCTTTGCCACCAGCCACCTGCCCGGCGTCGTCGCCGATTTCCTGCGTGAACGCCCCGGCGTCACCGTCACCATCGAACCCGACCGCCCCGAGCGCATTCTCGAATGGATCATCGGCGAGCAGTATGATTTCGGCATCACCGACAATTTCTCCGACCACCCGGCGGTTGCAAGCGAAACCCTGAGCATGGGGGCCGTGTGCATCCTGCCGGCCGGACACCGCCTGTCAGACGCCCGCCAGGTCGGCCCGTCGGACCTGGAAGGCGAAGGGATCATCCATACCCGGCGCGACAGCGTGTTTTTCCGCCAGCTCGAAGAGACATTTCTGCAAAACGGCGTGGCCCTGCGGTCCCTGATCGAGGTGCGCCAGTTCACCGCCGCCTGCATGCTGGTGGCAGAAGGGGTCGGTGTCTCGGTGGTCAGTGCGCTGGATGCGCACGAATACCAACAGCGCGGCCTCGTGATCAAACCCTTTGTGCCGACCATCGTGCACAGGCTGGCGCTGCTGCATCCGACACATACGCCGGTGTCGATGATCACGCTGGAATTCATGGAAGCCTTCCGCAACAGCCTGAAACCGTTCCTTGCCGAGAACACGGGCGGCTGAGCGCCTTCGCAGCGTTCAGCCCAGACTGCCGATCTGCGCCGCGTCGATGACAATCACGATATCCCAGAAGCTCATCAGTTCGGCTTCGCACACCGCCTGTTGTCGCGCATTGGCGCCTGACAACCGTTCGACCCGAAACCCGAACCGCTCCAGCCCGCAGCTTGCCAGCGTCGTGAAGATGATCGGCGTGACGTTGCGCTCGGTCGCGATGGCCACAAGGCGGGCCGCGGTTCGGGCGACATTGTCCAGCTCACCGGTGACGCGCACTCCGATCGTGGCCGCGCCGCCAGGCCGAGACGCCCAGATCGCGCGCGCCGGCGCTACCCAGCCAGCCCCGACCTCGCGCTCCAGCCAGCCGCCGGGACGGGGCCGGTCCTGCGGCAACAGCGCATCAAGATCGACGGGGGCCGAGGGCGACAGCCGGGCGGCGATGTCGCTCCAGATGTCATCGCTCATCATGCACAACCTCCCTGATCAGTTCCGCAGCCGCGCCTGTCCCGCGCTCCGGGGGCGCGGCCGCCCCGAGTCGGTCGCGCAGATCCTCGGCCTTGCCGTTTTCCAGGCAGTCCACCAGTTCGCGCTGCAGCGACATCAGATCTTGCGGCGCAAGCGTCACCGCCAGGTCGCGCTCTGACATCGCCCGCGCCCGGCGGTCCTGATCGTCCATGTAACTGGCCATCTGCGGAATGAAAATCGCGGGTATCGCGTGGTAATACGCTTCGTGGACAGAGTTGTAGCCCGAAGCCGAGACCATCAGGTCGCCGGCCCGGCACAGGTCCAGCGCCCGCTGCGTGGTGACCGGATGCGAATTGCTCCAGCCATGCAGCCCCGCCGCCACTTTCGCGCTTGGCCAGACCACCATCAGGTGCAGCCAGTCCGGGTGTGCCTCGACCTCGGCGCAGATCGTCTGCAACTGGCTGTTCCGGTCGGCCGCAACACCGCCGCCCAGCATGGTGACAATCAGGCGCTCATACGGGCGCCCGAACTTTTCAGCCAATGCCGCACGCAGGTTGGCGCGCTGGTTCGGCGTCTGCCGGCTTTCCTGCACGATCGGCCCGACACGGTGCACTTTCGGCCCGAAGGAATAGTCCGTGTTCAACTCGGGAAATGCCTCTTCGGGCACGATCACACGCCGAAACACCGCTTCGCGCTCCAACGGCGTCCGGCGCGCCTGCCCGGCCTGCCACAGCCCGCGCCGGATCCAGATGCCGGTCAGTTGCTTTTCGAGGATCGTGCGAAAGACCGAGTCGAAGACATAGCCACCGTCGAACACCAGCGTGTCGCCTGTGCGGTGCAATTGCCGCAGCCTGAGATAGTTCACCAGATCATTTGCATTGGGCGCATCGTGATGCTCGCTGCGCGCCACCAGCGGCATGCAGTCGAACCCCTTGGACTGCAGCAGCGGGATGCAGCTGGGGTAGGCCGCAAAGCCGACCCTGCCATCTGCCCCGATCTCCTCGACCTCGCGCGCAACCAGCGAAGCGCGCTGTGCGTGCCCCAGCCCGACGCCGTTTGTCGGCATGAAGATCATCTTCGCCTCTCCGGCAGGCACGCCCCGGCCTTCGGAGGCAGCCTCGGGCAGCCCCAGCGCAGTTTCAAGGCGCCGAAAATCATTGCCGCGCAACCACGCGTGGCCCGCGGCCTCCTGGCCCAGCCTGTCCAGATTGGGCAGGATGTTGCTTTGCAGGAAGGGCAGCAGCCCGGCCAGCCGGTAAGGCCCGCGCACCGCCGGCGCACCGGTGGCGACAAGCGCGCTGCCTTGCGTGCAATCCAGCACGACCGCCCCGTTTCGCATCATGTCGAGGCAGACCCCGGCAACCTGCTCACCCGGCACAGAGGGGCCGAAAACCGCGATCATGTCGGCCATTGCCGCAAAGGTTTCCGGCGCAAGCTCGCCAAACCCGAAGGCCAGGGGCAGCGGGTATGCGTTCTTGCGGATCAGCTCCTTGCCCTGCCCCGATGTCAGCAAAACCAGCTCGAGCCCGGAAAGGCCCGACAGCATGTCCAGGTCGGCAAGCGTGTCGTCGTCTTCCAGCATCTGCGCCGACAGAACCAGCAGCAACCGACGGCTCTGCGCCCCGGTTGCCTGCGGCCCGGATGGCTGGCAATGGCCGGCAAAAAGCGGCGCGATCGAGCCCTTTCGCAGCGGATTGGGTTGCAGATCATCGAGATCGACGATCTCGGGTTCGAACCCCAGGACATAGGCCAGGCGCGACTGCGCGGCGATCCTGGCCTGATGATCGGCAAACCACCCCACCGCCCGGACCGGGCAATCGGGCGGCAGCCGCAGGTTTCGCAATCGTCGCAGGGTGGTCTCGTCAATGGCTTCGGCACCGATCACCACCACCATCGAGATGTCGGCCTCATCGGCACTGGCAAGAAACGCCACCGCGTCATACAGCCGCGTGCCGGTCAACGCTTCGGGCACGCTGTCCTGATCAATGAAAGCCTCATGGCCACATGACACCAGTTGGCGGGTAAACTGCAGCTTGGCCTCGAAAGCGCGCTCATCGGCCGGGCCGGACTCAACCAGGATCATGGCGCCTCCACCTTGTGGCCCAGCACATGCTCCGCGAAAAAATCGGCAAAACGGGTGGCCGAGAACCGGTCAAGCTGCGCCTGCGCGTGCTCGACCTGCCGACGGTAGTTTTCGGGATCATCCAGAAACCCGCGCACGACGGCGCCCACCTGCGACGGTTCAGCCGACACCACACCGCCGGCGAAATTTTCAGCCGTCGGGGCGTCGCTGATCACCAGTTTTCCGGCCGCGATCGCTTCGGCCAGCACGCGGCCGAAACTTTCGCGCAAGGCTGGTGACGTGTGGTAGATCATGAAATCGATGCCGGCGAAAAACGCATCCACCGCCATCGCGCGAAACGGCACGATCTCCCAGTGCGGATGGTCGCCCGCGACATCCGACAGCGTGTCCGCGCCAAGCAGCAGGTTGCGTTCGGCTTCCGGCGGAAAGCTGACTTCCAGATCCGCCAGCGGCGGAAATTTCTCGAACCCCGGCCGTGACAACCTTCCGCGCCGGTCGCGCGGGGCCGGGTTGGGCGGGTGCCGCTCGAAGGCGCAAATGTTGAACCAGTCCTGCCCCAGCACGCGCCAGCGCGGCCCGCGCGACCGGGCCGCCAGCCAGTCGGTGACCGTGCGGCGGTTCCAGGGCGATATGGGGGCCAGGGTCTTTTCCAGCGCCAGGCTGGCCCGGTCCAGCTGGTCAAGACAGCGCGCCACGTCAAAGCCCTCGTTGCCACCCGGGCGGAGAAAGTTCTCATGCGTCACGACAAGCAGCCTGCGCGCGATGATGCGCGCCGGAAATTCGGTCTGAAACTTCAGAAAGGCCGGGTTGTGGACAATGACAATGTCGGCGGCGATGCGTTCGGGATCCCACCGCAGGTCAAGCCCGAGTTCGTCCAGCGCCTCTTCCAACACCGGCGCGATCCGGTCACCGGAAAACATCCGCGAGGAAATTCCGTAGACATGCGGGCGCAGGATCGGCGCAATCGCACGCAATTCCTGAGCAAGAGCCGAAGACGTGCCACCGGGAAACCGGGGATCCAGCACATAGGCAACCCGTCGGCGGGCCATGGCGTGATCCGTCAGACCTGCCAGATCGCTCAATAGCTTGCCCCGACCCGTGATGCCAGATCATCCACGCTCGGCGCGATGCCGGGGCCGACCGAAACGCAATCGATCAGGCCGCCGTTCACCCCGGACATGAACTGGCGCAATTCGACCGCAAGCGGGTCGTTGCCATCCAGTATTCCGGGGTTGGCCGCCAGAAACGACCACAGCCCGGAACAATCCTTGCGCACGATCAGCTTTTCGATCTCTTCGAGCTGCGCCAATGAATAGGCCGCCTGCCCCGATTGCGCCCCCGCAACCAGCATCAGCGCCGTCACGACAGCCATCAGCCGCGGACTTGGCATGTTCACCCCCTCTTGAAACTCTTCAATACCCAGCAATGCCCGGACGACACCACGCAGGACAGTAACCAATCTTTTCGCCCAACTCAAGAAACCACCGCGCCCGGACGGTCAATTTCCACCATTTGGCAAATAGTCACGGTTTTGCAGCCGGCGCACCAGACGATCACGCAATGTCGCCAGGGCATCCGGTTGGCTGGCCTGGCGCCGGCGCGACGTTTTTCGTGCCGCCCGCGCCGGCGCGCGTTTGCTGGCCGGGCCCTTGACCCACAGCTCGACCGTGCCTTCGGGAGGCGACGGCCGGAAACCGGTGAAATCGCGCAGGACGGCGCCGGCGGCGTCGGCCAGTTCCCGGGCTGCCGGCAAGTCTCGCTGATGGTAATAGCGCACGTTGCTCCTGGAAATCTGGAAGTCCACCCGCTTGGGGTCGGCCACCGGATAGCCGGTCGCCCCAAGGGCATCCTGCAGCGCCGCAAGGTCTTCATCGGCCACGCTGGCCGGGGCATGCACGCGCACCACGACCCCCTCGACCGCAGGGACAGGGGCGTCAACCCGGGCCGGCCTTGCGACAGGTCTGGGAACCGGAGCGCTTGTGCGCAGGGTGAAGCCCCGGGGCGCAACCGGGGCGGCCAGCCCGCCCCCGCGCCCGCGCCGATCGGGGCCGGGCACCGCCGCGGCCCGGGTCGCGGGCAAGATCAGGGCAGGTTCGTTTGGCCCGACGGCGACCGGCCTGGTCTGCGCCGCAACCGAGCCACCGGATACCACCGCCGCACTGCGGACAAAGCCAGGGCTGCCGAATTCGGCGATCCCGGCTGCGGCGGCGGGCGCCACCGAGCCCGGCGGGTCCATGAGGCGCGCGCGCGCACTTTCCGCCGGTTCCGGGCGCACGGGGCCCTTTGCCGCCAGGACGGGCTGCGCCAGATCAGACAGCCGAACCGTCACGCCCGCACCGGGGCTGCGACTGCCCGCCCCGAAGGCTGACAGATCCGGGGCCGGCTCGGGTGTCGAGGCCGGCAACACCTCCGGACGGGCCAGGCGCGCGACCCGGCCTGGCGCACCAGCGGTTGCCTGGCCAATCCCCTCCGGCCCGGAGGCCGGCGGCAGGGCCAGCCCCGCGACTTGCGGCGCAGGGCCCCAGGCCGGCGCAAGCGGGCCGAGCGCCTCACGCGGCGGCGCGGCTTCGGGTCGTGCGTTCAGGGCATCGCGCGCGGGACGGGTCAACGTGACCGCAGCCCCGGACACTCCCGAGGGCGCAGCCTGGCCCGTGACCGGCAGAGCGCCGGGGCCAGGCCCGGACGCACCGGTCGCGGCCGCCGTGACCAGGGGCTCGGGCGGTCCGCCAACCTCGGGCCCGGCTCCGGGCGGCGGCCCCGCGACCCAGCCATTGTCGATGAGAAAGCTGCGCATCGGGGCAAAGGCCAGGGCCGCCGAGAGCACAAGCGCAAAGGACGCGAACGCAGGCAGCCACCAGATGGCTTTCCTTTGCGCCTTGCCTTGCCGGCCTTCATCGGGCGTTTGCGGCCTGGGCGCACCAGCCACGGATGGCGCGCGGTCGGTTTGCGCGGGCGCCCCCGGCACAATCGCAGCGCCGGCCTTGCGGTCCCCGGTCAGGGCAAACAGAACCGTTTGCTTTTTCGACACCGGCACATCCGGCGCGACGATGCCGCCGGCGGGCGCATCGCCACCCCGGCGCGCCACCTTCAGATCATGCAGCCGGCGCGCCTTTTCAAAGCGCTCATTCAGGTTTGGCGTCGCCATGATGTCGTCAAGGCTGGGCACCCCGGACGGCGCGTCATCTGCAGGCGCGGGATCTGCGGGCCGGTCTTTGGCCAGCCGGGCCAGTGCCTGCTCGCGTTTCTTGCGCGCCTCCTGCAGCCGCTCTTCCCAGCCGCTCCCATCAAGAAGATCGTCAATCGTCGGCGGTTCAGCCTGCGCCGCCGCCCCCGGTTGCCTTTGCGATCGGGCCGGGCCGCTCATGTGCCGATCGCAGGCAACATGCCCGCGCCCCGCACAGATGCCCGCCGAACACGGTCGCCCGCCCGCCCGGCCTGAAAAAGATGGCACGATATCAATCTGTCAAAACGCACTGTCAGCCCCCAAGGCTCTCACCCGGTCTCGGTGAGTCGATTGTTTATATCACAAGCCCGCGGCCCCGCGCAGCATTCCGGGCCGGCCCTGCTCGCGCGCCGGCCTCGGTTTCCAATTCGCCGGATATTGCCGGATAATGCGTCGCGGGGAAACATTGAAGGGCAGATTGCCGCAATATTCACCACAGCCGACAGAACCTGATAGTCTCGTCACCGCATCGAATATTCCTGGAGTATTCACATTTTCGCCCGCCTCACGGCACAGTTGCCTGCGATTGACATGGTGGGTGATGGCGAACCTCTGATCCGGCCGCCCCATGTCTTGACGACATGTCCTGGCGACCCCGGGTCGGGCTGCCTCTGGAGGGAACAGCATGGGTAACGAGTATACGAACGACCACACGACCGCAACCGAGGACCAGGCGTCCGAAGACCGGGCGAAACCGGATCGGACCGGGAACGGCGCGCAAGAGAAAACGCCGCCGCAAGACAGCCCCCGTCAGTTTACCGACTGGGCCAGCATCTGAGTTGACCGTTTCGGCCGAGGGATCGTTGCGCTAGACTGCCGGGCGGAGGCACGATGTCAGACCCCGTATCGACAATCAGAAACCTTGGCCCGGCCAGCGACGCAGCCTTTGCCCGCGCCGGGATCACCACGGCGCAACAACTGCGCGAACTGGGCGCCGACAGGGCCTATGCACGCCTGCTGCAAAGCGGCAGCAAGCCGCATTTCATCGGCTACTACGCGCTCGTCATGGGCCTGCAGGGGCGCCCCTGGAATGACTGCCAGGGCCGGGAAAAGACCGACCTTCGGGCTCGTTTCGATGCGCTCAAGTCCAGCGCGCATGACAAGGGCCGCTCCGATCTGGAAACGGCCCTCGACAGGATTGGCGTGGTCCGGCGTCAGCCGACGATCTCAAGTCCCGAAAAGAAATAGGAAATCTCCTGCGCCGCCGTATCGGGGGCGTCCGACCCGTGCACCGAGTTCTCGCCCACCGACTCTGCGAATTCCGCGCGCACGGTTCCGGGCGCGGCATCGGCCGGGTTGGTCGCGCCCATCACTTCGCGGTTCTTGGCAATCGCATCCTCGCCTTCGAGAACCTGCACGACGACCGGCCCCGAGGCCATGAACTCGCACAGCTCGTCATAAAACGGGCGCTCCTTGTGAACTTCGTAGAACTGCCCGGCCTGCGCCTTGGTCAGGCGGATGCGTTTTTGCGCAACAACGCGCAGCCCGGCATCTTCGAACTTGGCGACGATCTTGCCGGTCAGGTTGCGCTTGGTCGCGTCCGGCTTGATGATGGAAAGCGTGCGTTCAATGGCCATGATGATCCTCTTGATCTGATGTGCGGGCACCGGCCCCGTGCCAGTGCAAATTCCGGCGCTGCCCTAACATGCGTCTGCCGGGTTGAAAAGTGCTATCGCAAAGGCAGGCCCATCGTCCGGCCGGACCGGCGCATGAGTATTTTTGGCAAGATGAAGAGCGGTTCGGCTTCATCTTGCCCGAAATACTCCCGCCGGAGGCATCTTTGCCAAAGGCACATTGACCCGCCTGCATTCCTGCGGCACACCGCGCCCCATGTTGCGCATCGAGAACATTACCTATTCGGTCAACGGCCGCCCGCTGATCGAAAACGCCTCTGCGGTAATCCCGACCGGTCACAAGGTCGGGCTTGTGGGCAGGAATGGCACCGGAAAGACCACGCTGTTTCGCCTGATCCGCGGCGAACTGGCGCTGGAAGCCGGCGACATTTCCATTCCCAGGGGCGCGCGCATCGGCGGCGTCGCGCAGGAGGTGCCGGGCTCCGAGGTCTCGCTGATCGACACCGTGCTGGACGCAGACACCGAACGCGCCGCCCTGCTGGCCGAATCCGAAACCGCCAGCGACGCCGGCCGCATCGCCGACATCCAGACCCGCCTTGCCGATATCGACGCCTGGTCGGCCGAAGCGCGCGCCGGGGCGATCCTGCGCGGGCTTGGCTTCACCCACGACGAACAGCAGATGCCGTGTTCGGCCTTTTCCGGCGGCTGGCGCATGCGCGTCGCCCTGGCCGGCGTGCTGTTTGCCCAGCCCGACCTTCTGCTGCTGGACGAGCCGACCAACTACCTGGACCTCGAAGGCGCGCTGTGGCTGGAAAGCTACCTTGCGCGCTACCCGCACACGGTGATCATCGTCAGCCACGACCGCGCGCTACTGAACCGCGCCGTGGGCGGCATCCTGCATCTCGAAGACCGCAAGCTCACGTTTTACCAGGGCAATTACGACACATTCGCCCAGACCCGCGCCGCGCGCATCGCCGTGGCCCAGGCCGAAAACCGCAAGGCCGAGGAACGCCGGGCGCATCTGCAATGCTACGTGGACCGCTTCCGCTACAAGGCGTCCAAGGCCAGGCAGGCGCAATCGCGCCTCAAGATGATCGAAAAGCTGAAAACCATCACCACCCCGCAGGAAGCCGCGCTCAAGCGTTTCAGCTTTCCCGAGCCCGAGGAACTGTCGCCGCCGATCATCAACCTGGAAAACGCCGCCGTGGGCTATGACGGCAAGCCGGTTCTTTCCCGGCTTTCCCTGC
>Ga0256839_1001946_pt1 | contig 24019 bp, 20 predicted proteins | sample 354166metaG_FD_185968 | JGI IMG/M metagenome (GOLD analysis project Ga0256839, IMG submission 185968) | Hydrothermal vent microbial communities from Mid Atlantic Ridge, Atlantic Ocean - 354-166 | ecosystem: Environmental > Aquatic > Marine > Hydrothermal vents | place: Atlantic Ocean: Mid... | reverse complement strand
AGGGCGTACCATCAGAACTCACATTGACCAAGTTGCCAAAAATAACCGTAAACACCAGCGTAGTGAATAACGGCTGAATGATGGCCCAGCTCACCCCCAGAACGGATTGGGCATAGCGTGCCTTGATGCCCCGTACAACCAGGAAATACAGCAGGTCCTTATACCTAATCAGCTCCTTCCAGGCTTCCAACTGCCAGTGCCGGTTTGGTTCAATGACCAGCGTAGTCGGTGCCGTGGACTTGGGTTCCAGCCTTGTTTCTTTGGATTTTATCATCTTGTTAGAGGGTCGTGATCGTCGTGATCATCGTGATGAACGTGATCGTCGTGATCATCGTGATGAACGTGATGGTCGTGGTTCTCGTTGCTGTAGGTTACGCCCGTCACGCTCATTACGTTCATCACGTTCATCACGCTTCCGATACTTTCCGGATTAGTCCGAGGAGCATAAATCTGATGCGGACAAGTTTTTCGAAGAGCTCCTCCTGGGATGGATAGCCAAGATTCTTTGCAATGAGCAATTGTGTTTCCAATTCTGCACAAGACCCCAGTGCGATATGCAGGAAATGAGTAAATTCTTTTCTGCTCTGTCGTGCTGCACCTTCGGCCACATTGGAGGGTATTGAAACTGCACACCTCCTGATTTGTGATGAGAGCCCGTAAACCTCTTCTTTGGGATACCCCTGCGTCGTGGTGTAAATGGAATAAACCAACTCCATCGAAAGTTTCCACACATCCAGGTCTTTGTGGCTTTTCATTTTTAGACGTGATCATCGTGATGAACGTGATCGTCGTGGTTCTCGTTGCTGTAGGTTACGCCCGTCACGCTCATTACGTCCGTCACGTCCGTCACGTCGATCACGTTCGTCACGTCGATCACGTTCCCTGCTCGTAGTAGCCATAGCCATCTCCGTAGCCGTAGCCGTAGCCATAACCATAGCCCCTTTGAGCCTTGATCCCGTTGATGATGATAGCCGGATGGGGCAGTTTTTTGTTGGTGTAGATCTCGTCTATGGTTTTGAGCACTTCTTTGGGTGTATAGCCATCTCTGACGATGAGGAGGGTGCCGTCGATATAGTCTTTCAGCAGGAGGGGGTCGGCCACCATGCCCACCGGCGGAGTATCGATGATGACAAGCTCGTATGTGGTGCGCAAGTAGGCAAAGAGAGCCTCCATTTTCTCTTTTTGCATCAGCAGCTCGGCCGGATTGGGAGGTTGCGGCCCCGAGGGAATGAGAAACAAGTTGGGGTGGATATCGGAAAGCGGATAGACGATTTCCTCCACGGCAGCTTCTCCGATGAGGTAGTTGGTCAGGCCTTTAGGCGGGCAGCTGCCTTCACCCACCAGGTTGGCACAAAGCTTGGGCTTGCGCAAATCCATGCCCAACAATACCGTTCGTTTGCCCGAAAGGGCCAGGCTCATGCCCAGATTGGCCGAGACGAAGGTCTTGCCATCGCCCGAGGTGCCCGAACTCACCAACAGGACCTGTCGCTTGCCTTCCGGCAAAAGAAAGTTGAGGTTGGTGCGCAGCAGGCGAAACATTTCTGCTATGGCCGAGCGGCTCTTTTCGCGCACGACCAAAAACTTTTTCTTTTTCGACTCTGCCAGCTTGCCCAAAACCGGTACGCCCGTGCGGCTGGTAACATCTTCTTCGGATTGTATCTTGTTGTTAAACAGCTCTGTCAGAAAGATAAAAAGCACGGGAAGACCCAGGCCCAATAGCAGAGACAGGGCATAAACCACGGCTTTTTGCGGTTTGATCACCTTGGCCTGGAAACGCGCCGGAGGATCCACGATGCGAAAATCGGAAGCCGTAACGGCCAGCGACAAAGCCGACTCTTCCCGCTTTTGCAAAAGGTAGAGAAAGAGGTTTTCCTTGATGCTGCGCTGGCGCTCAATCTGCAACAAATCGCGTTCTACCCGAGGGATGGAATGCGCCTTAGCCATCAAGTCGGCAGCCTTGCGCTGCAGTTGCCGAACATGCGCATCCAATTGTTCTCGCACCAAGGCGAGATTTTCCAGCAAGGAGCCGTGCAATTTTTTCAATTCTTGTGTCAAAGCCTCTACCGCCGGATTGCTGCCCGTACTCCCCTGCAACAACCTGTCGCGCTGTAAAACGCCTTGATTGTACTGCGCTATCAAGGCATTTAAATCCTGGTTGTCAAAGCTGAAAGCCGCTGGCAAAACCTCAAATTTTTGTCCGCCTTCGCGCAACACCCCCTCCATGCGATCCAATAATTCGCGCTGCAAATCCAACTCGGACAAGCGCTGGTCAAATTCCTGCAGTTGAGACAGCATCATGCCTACATTGGCTTCTACCTGCGTGGTTACCCCGTGTTGTTGCTTGAAAGAAACCACGTCGCCCTCCACAGCCGAAAGCTCCCGGGCCAAGATGCGAAGCCTGTTTTCCACAAAATTCAGGGTGTTGCGCGCCACCGTGTTCTTGTCCTCGCGGGCAGCGATGTCGTAAGCTACATACAGCTGATTGAGGATATCCACCGCTTTTTCAGGCACAAAATCGCGCATACTCAAGTCCAGGACAAAGGAATACTCGCGCCTTTTGACGCCCAATTGCCCGGCATATTGCTGAGCCACCTGCTCCGGGTCTCGAATGACGACCACCAAATCTTTGTAATTCGAAATGTGTTCGCCCTGCAGCCTGCGAAAGAGAAAGCGCCCTTCCCCAAACTCACTCCATTTGCCGAAAGGCCGTTTAACAGCCTCTTGCTGGGGGCCCACGTCCCCTCCGTAGGGGTATAGGCTGTAGCTATCGTCTTCCCAAATGTGCAGGCGAAATTTCAAAGACTTTTTGCCTTCCGGCAAATGAAAGGAATCCAGAACAACCGGACTGTTGCCGTACAACTCGCTTTCGGCTATGCGGCCTTCGATCAGATACTGGACGTTCAGGTTCAGGGAATCCACCACGGCCTTCATCAAGCTGCGAGACTTGAGAATCTGCATCTCGTTTTCGAGATTGATGCTGCTCGACAGCAGGCCCGAGCCCAAATCGCTAAAGGCGACTTCCTCGGTCAAATCGCTGACGGAACCCTCCTCACTTCCTTTGATCAAAACCGTGCTGTGCACCTCGTACGTTTTGGGCGTATAGCGCAGATAGAGCCAGGCAATGGTAAAGGCCAAGGCGGGAATAATGACAAACAAATACCAAAAACGAAGCAACAAACCCAGGTACCGTCTCAGGTCAAGGGGCTTGTCCTCCTCCATAAAAAAGGTTTCAGGCTGCATAGAATATTTTATCGCGTCATAAAGCTGGTAGAGAGGCAAAACACCTCTACAGGGAAATGGAGGGGGGCTACAAACTGCTCAATGTCAAAACCAGTAAAGTCAGTGAAGAGACGATACCCAGCCAGGGCGAGATGCGTCGGGCGGGGTCGGAAACCACCGTCATCTTGGCTTTGGTGGGTTGCACGTAAACCAAGTCGTTTTGTTTGAGATAGAAGTAAGGCGATTCAAAGACTTTGCGATCGTGTAGGTTGAGGTAGCCGTACTCGCGCCGGCCGGCCGATTCGCGCACCACGAGGATGCTGTCGCGACTGCCAAACTGGGTGATGTCGCCGGCCATGCCGAGGGCTTCCATGATGGTTACCCGCTGCTGCGGGAAGGTAAAGGTGCCCGGTTTGCTGACCTCGCCCAGCACCGTGATGCGAAAGTTGAGAAAGCGCACATCCACCACCGGGTCTTTCAAATAAGCGCTCAGCTGCTGCTCGACCAAGCTTTTCACTTCTTCCAGAGTCAGCCCGCCTACCGACAACGGCCCTACGCCTACCATGTCGATGCTGCCGTCGGGAGCGACCAAATAGCCCAAGAGGGTGTTTTGGGAGGAGTTGCCCCCCGAGGCATTGGTTTGCACCAGGTTGTAGGGGCGGGCCAACTCCGGCGGCACGGTGTGCACGCCGATGTAGAGGATGTCGTCGGGCTGCACCCGCAGGCGATAATCAGCTACGATGCTGTCTTGCTGTACCGGAAAGTGCTCGCCTTCATTGAAATTAACGATATCGCGATAGTGCACACAACCGGTTAGGAAAGTAAAAAGGGAAAAAACAAAAAATAAGTATAGAAAATTCTTCATCGGTATTTTTTAGACTCCAACAGCTCGTTTTTCACAATATCAGATACAAACTTCCAGCCTATGTAAAGGCTTTCTTTAACGACGAGAATATTTACCCTTTAGCTCTCACCCCATGCACCTGGGCCAAAATACTGCTTTCAGCGCTTTTCACCCATTCTTTAAGCATTTCGACATGTCGTGGATCGTGGGCATCGGTGCCATAGAAGTCGATCAGGCCCTGTTTGACAAAGCTGCGGGCTTGTTTTTTGATTTCCTTGCCGTAATAGCCGACCAGTGACAGGAGGTTGAGTTGGAGCAAGCAGCCCAGGTCTTTGAGGCGCTGCAGCTGCCAGCGCTTGCTCATCCAGACCATATAGCGTTCCGGATGGGCTAATACCGGTGTATAGCCTTTGGTGCGCATTCGGAAAATTTGCTCTTCCAGGCGGGCCGGCGGGCCGAAAAAAGAAGCTTCGACCAAGACGTATTTTTTGTCGCCGCCAAAGCTGAGCAGTTCGTCTTTTTCCAGGAGTTCGTCGAAGTGTTCGTCTAAGTAGTATTCCGCACAGGGTTGCACTTCCAGATCGACACCTGCCGCCACCAGGGCTTTGTTGAGGGCCTCCCCCTGCCGGAGAATTTCATCGCGGGTATTGGGGTAATACTCCTTGTAGATGTGTGGCGTAGTTACCAATTTGCGAAAGCCCAATTCCTTCAGGCCGGCAACCATCTCCACAGCCATAGGGAAGTCTTTAGCTCCGTCGTCCAGGCCCGGTAGCAAATGAGAGTGTACATCTAAAGCTATGGAAGAAAAATCACCTAATGGGGTTGCTCTTTTGAAGAAATTCATCACGCTGGTTTACCCTTTTGACACAGCTTCTTTTAAGAGGTAACACTTCAAAGCTTCTTTAGATGAAGAAGCCGACAAAATCACTTATCGAAATACCATCTGTACCAGTCTAAAAAGGCTTTGATGCCTTCTCTGACTGAGGTTTGGGGCTTGTAGTCCAGGTCTTCGACCAAGTCATCCACATCGGCCCAGGTAGCCGCTACGTCGCCGGGCTGCATGGGCAGCAAGTTCTTTTGCGCTTCGATGCCCAGTTCTTCTTCAATGGCGCGGATAAAATCCATCAGTTTAACGGGGGCGCTGTTGCCGATGTTGTAAATTTTGTAGGGCGCCCGGGAGCTGGCGGGGTCGGGCTTTTTACCGTTCCAATTTGGGTTGCCTTTCGGCAAATGCCCGATCACGCGACGCACACCTTCGACGATGTCGTCGATGTAGGTGAAATCGCGCATCATCTCTCCGCGGTTGAAGACCTGGATGGCTTCGCCCTTGAGCATGGCTTCGGTAAAGAGGAAGAGCGCCATATCGGGGCGGCCCCAAGGGCCATAGACGGTAAAAAAGCGCAAGCCGGTGGTCGGCAGGCCATAGAGATGGCTGTAGGTATGGGCCATCAGTTCGTTGGCCTTTTTGCTGGCAGCATAGAGCGAAATGGGATGATCTACATTGTCCGAGGTAGAAAAAGGCATCTGCTCATTCAGCCCGTACACGCTGGAGCTGCTGGCATAGACCAGGTGCCGAACGCCGTTGTGGCGGCAGCCTTCCAACACATGGGCAAAGCCCAACATGTTGCTCTTGACATAGGCCATGGGGTTGGTCAGGCTATAACGCACGCCGGCCTGTGCAGCCAGGTTGACCACCACATCAAAGCCCTCATCGGCAAAGAGCTTTTGCATGCCTCCTTCATCTTCCAAGGCCATATAGACGAAGCGAAAGTTCGGGTATTTGTTTCCCTGCACGCAACCTCCTTCGACTATGGCTTCTCGTTCGATGCCCAAATCGGCCAAGCGGTCGTACTTCAACTGCGGGTCGTAGTAGTCGTTGATACAGTCCAGCGCCAGGACTTCATCACCTTGTTTGATTAGGGCTTTCGCCAAATGATATCCGATGAAGCCGGCTCCACCCGTAATGAGAATCTTCATGCTCTTTTTTAGTCTGTACCCTAAGCTCTAAAGGTCACGGGCTGAGAGAACTGCTTTATACCCAAACTCGAAAAAACTGTTCAGCGCAATAACTCCAAGTCTCCTCTCCTCGCCAACTATTCAGGCCAATCGAAAAGGCAATCCGGATTTGCAGGAAGGGAATACTCCTTCAATAAAGCCAGGTACTCCTCTTTAAAGGTTTTTTTGCGGTGGTGTTCCGCCTGCCTGTTGATGTATCGAATAACGTTTTTAAGACTTGACTTGGAGTACGAAAAAGCTCCATACCCCCTTTGCCACACAAAGCGCTTTGCCGTCAGCTCGTTTTTGTTAATCCACTTTGAAGCATGTGCCTTCATCGCCCTGGCCATGTGTGAAACAGCCACAGTCGGGTTTAGACTCACCAAAATGTGCGTATGATTCGGATTACAATAAACGGCCAGGCACTTAGACTTATAGTGCTCCACTACGCGCTTCATGTGCTCCTGCACATCCAGCCTAAACTCCTCCGCAATCAAACACTGCCTCCACTTGGTAACAAACACCAACTGTACATACAACTCTGTATAACTCGGCATATCTCAGTAGCACTAGTACTAGTAACTGCGGGTGTCAACCCGCAGACACCACAGACACCCTAGTAACCGCGGGTGTCAACCCGCGGCTCCCGCGGCCCCGCGGCAAACGGATGCCGCGTCAGCGGCAGCCGCGCCAGCGGATGATACTCCCCTTGCAGCCCAAGCGGCTCGGCCCGACGTATCTCATACACCATGCGGATGGCCTGTGCCGTATCTTCCAAGCCAAAGCCCCCTCCGGAGAGGATGTCTTCATAGCTGCGAGTATGCAAGTCGGTAAAACCTCCGCTGAATTCAAACTCCTCGCCCTCCAGGCGAATCGAGCGATATGTGCGCAAGCCCTGCACCTTGACTTCTTCCGGCAGGGTCTCATAAGACGTACTCAGAAACCAGCGCACGCGGGCACGCTCAAACTCCAAATAGCCCGCCGCGCGATCGTGGGTATGTATGTGCACCTGCATTTGCCGAAAGGCACCGAAAACCCAGCCCAACATGTCAAAAAAGTGCACGCCTATGTTGGTAGCTATGCCGCCCGATTTTTGCAAATCTCCTTTCCAGGAAGTGTAGTACCACTTACCGCGTGAAGTGATGTAGGTCAAATCCAATTCATACACTTTATCGGCTGGAGCAGCCTGTACCTTTTTGCGCAGAGCAACTACCGAAGGATGCAGGCGCAACTGCAAAATGTTGTACACCCGGCCACCCGTTTCGGCCTCTATTTGCCGCAAGGCATCCAGATTCCAGGGATTGAGCACTACCGGCTTCTCGCAAATCACATCGGCCCCATGCCTCAGGCCAAAGCGTATGTGGGCATCGTGCAGATAATTGGGCGAACACACGCTGACGTAGTCTATGCGCTGCCCGTTGCGCTTCAACTTCTCCACATGGCGATCAAAGCGCTCAAACTCCACGAAAAAATCCGCCTCGGGAAAATAGCTGTCAATCACCCCCACCGAATCAAAGGGGTCGTAAGCCGCCACCAAGCGATTACCCGTTTCTTTGATGGCACGCATGTGCCGCGGAGCTACATAGCCTGCCGCCCCAATGAGAAGAAATTGCTTCATAAAACAAACTTCATCCAACCTAAGAAATAGCTCCTTTTACGCACAAAAAAAACAAGGCTCCGCCGACAATGTGTCGCAAGCACATTGCATCTCTCACCAACCAAAAACCGCTCTCAGGCACAATCCAAAACCACAGGTTTTGCGTTGCAAAACCTCCCAAAACAACCCTATATCAAATCCCCTTTGTACAAAAGCTGCAGAGCGGACTACACCCAAGTCAAGCTGCAAAGATACACAAACTCTAGTAACTGCGGGTGTCAACCCGCAGAGAGACCACCCCTCCTAGTAACTGCGGGTGTCAACCCGCAAAAACCACACACACTCCTAGTAACTGCGGGTGTCAACCCGCAGAAAAAAAGACCACCCCCCTAGTAACTGCGGGTGTCAACCCGCAGAAAAAGGGTGTCAACCCGCAGAAGAAGGGTGTCAACCCGCAGACCCTACAGCTCCCCGCAGATCACTATCTTAGCCCTATGAAGCACAACCTCTCCAAGCGACTCCTCGACCTCTTCCTCGCCGGCACGCTCTTGCTGCTCAGCCTGCCCCTTTTCCTGCTCATCAGCCTGGTGCTCCTCATCACCGAGCGCGGCAAGGTCTTCTACCTGCAAAAGCGTACAGGCTATGGCGGAAAGCCCTTCCTCATCTGGAAGTTCACCACCATGATCGAAAACAGCGAACAGCTCGGCCATGGAACCATCACCTTGCGCAACGACTGGCGCGTAACGCGCGTCGGACGCATCCTGCGCATCAGCAAACTCAACGAGCTGCCTCAACTCATCAATGTCATCAAAGGAGATATGAGCGTGGTGGGACCGCGGCCCTTGGTGCCTGCGGATTTCGCTCACTATTCGAAAGAAGCCCAAAGGATAATCAGCAGGGTGCGCCCGGGCCTCACAGGCGCAGGCTCCATCGTCTTTCGCGACGAACAGCGCTTCGTCAGTCAATCCGACATGGAGCCCAAAGTCTTCTATAAAAACGTCATCATGCCTTACAAGGGCGAAGTGGAAAGCTGGTACAGCCGGCATGGGGGCTTGTGGACAGACCTCAAACTCATCCTACTCACGGCCATCTCCCTGATATGGCCCTCCAACCTGCTCATCTACAAATGGTTCAAAGATTTTCCGCCCCGGCCGCAGGCCCTCAGCAAACACATGAACAAAAAAAAGACAGGCTGAGCCTCAGTACGCCTTTCGGATCACCTCCACTACCCTGAGCAAATCCGAGGCAGAGAGATCCGTAGAACAGGGCAGGCTCAAACAACGTGCATGGACAAAAGCCGAGCGATCGTTCCGCTGCACATAAGGCGAGTTCGCGTACATGGGCAAGCGGTTCATCGGAACCCACAAAGGTCGAGCCTGAATTTCTACTGCCCGCAGCGCAGACAACAGCACTTCCTGGCGGCGGGTAGCCACAGTAAAAAGCCACCAATTGGGCTGTGAACCCTCAACCACTTGCTGAAAACCGATGTCGCCCACGCCTTCCAAAGCCTTCATGTATTCAGTCGCTATCTGCCGCTTTCTCTCGACAAAACCTTCCAACTGCTCCATCTGCGCCAGGCCAATAGCTGCCGAAACATTCACCAAACGATAGTTGAACCCTACCTCATCGTGAAAATAGCGCTGTGGATCGGCCTTGGCCTGTGTCGTCAAATGCTTAGCCCGACGCGCCAAGCCCTCATCGTCCGTAACCAAAACCCCGCCACCTCCGCAGGTAACGATCTTGTTTCCATTAAAACTGAAACAACCCATCAAGCCATAGCTGCCACTGTGCCTTCCGGCAAAAAAAGAACCCATAGCCTCAGTGGCATCCTCAACCACTTTTAGGCCATAGGCTTCCGCCAAACGACATAAGCGAGGCATGTCGCCCATCTGACCCAAAACGTGCACGGGCATAACGGCCGAAATCCGCCGCCCATCCGCCTTGTGGTACAAACCAGCTGATCGAAGTTCACAGGCTTCCGCCAAATACTCCTCCAGCAAATCCAAGTCCATCTGCCAAGTCTTCTCATCGACATCCACCAACAAAGGGTCGGCTCCCAAGTAGCGCATACTGTTGGCCGATGCCACAAAGGTAATGTTGGGCAAAATCACGTAATCACCTCTTTGCACGCCGGCTAACAACAAAGCCAGATGTAAAGCAGCCGTACCGCTAACCGTAGCCACGCCAAAACGACAACCCGCCTGATGAGCTACCGCCTCCTCAAAAGCGCCCACATAACTACCCACCGAAGACACCCAACCGCTGTCTAAGCAGTCTTTGACGTATTTCCATTCGTTGCCGGAAAGATTCGGCCCTGACAAAAGAAGCATAACAATTGTTTTGTACCTAAACCGAAATGGTGTGGGATATTTACAACTCGCAAAGGAATAAAAGGTAGGGAGTTTGGGAGGCTAATGCCTCCCAAACCACTTCGTAACGAGTATAGTTCATCGTGCCCGAAGCAAAAGGAGTAGGGCAGGAAAGTTGAAAACAGGATGAATTCACAAAGCTCAACCCTGCCTTCCCCACACTAAATATTCCGAAACTTCGAGCTAAACGGATCTAACAAAATGCCCGAGCGCATCAATTTGTGAATTTCCCGAATCCCATCAGGCACGGTTTTGCTGATGCGAAAACCCAATTCACCGGCTATTTTGTCGAAATTGACGCGATAATCGCGAGGGTCCTCACTCTTCTCAACGTACTTGATTTTCGAATCGGGCAAAATCTTGAGAATCTCCTCCACAATCATGCCCTTTTGGTAATTCTCCTTAGTATCTCCTACATTGAAAACCTCAGCCCTTACTTTCTCTTCCTCCGATTGCAGCACCAAAACCACGGAACGCGCCAGGTCGTCCACATGACAATAAGGACGCCAAAATTGAGCGCCCCAAATCTCCTGCTCCAAGCCCAAAGACAAGTTGCGCGTAAACTCATTCACCGTCAAATCAAAGCGAATGCGTGGTGAAAAACCGTACACGGTGGAAAAACGCAGAGAAGTGGAACACATGTCGTAGCTGCGGCACTTATTCAGCAGATAATCCTCAAACTCTACCTTCAACTCAGCATATAGAGATACCGGGCGCAAGTCCGACTCCTCATCGACAAAAGCATTCGGGTCCGGCATTTTGCCGTAATTGCTGCAAGTCGAAGCAAAGATAAAACGAGCTATGCCTTTGCGCTCGCAAAGGTCAAAAAGAGCGTGCGTAGCATCCCGATTCACCTCCATGGCCTCTTCCGAGTATTTAGCGCAAGCCGGATCTCCCACAATGGCTGCCAAATGAACCACGCCCCAAATGCCGTCCAAAGCCCGATCCACTGCCTCTTTATCCCGAACATCAGCCCGCATAAATTCAAAAGATGAGTGGGGCAACAAGTCGTAAAGGGCCTCCCCGCCCCACTTCAAGGAATCAAAAGCTCGAACAGAAAAGCCCACATCCAACAGCTGGCGACACAAAACCGAACCAATGTAGCCGGCTGCACCGGTTACCAAAACTTTTTTCTCTTGCATAAATTACGTGTTTTACACCCAAGCAAACCAAAGCGGCTTGGGATATTTGCGATTTGTAAACGGACAAATAGACAGGGCGTTGGGGAGGCCTGACGCCTCTCAAACCACTTCGACATGGGTATATATCCGGAGCGAAGTGATTCGGGTAGTTGAAGTTTGTAAACAATTAAAAACACGGAGTGCTTGAGCAGCTGGCACAGCTGACCTCACCCGTCTCGGCAAACTCACTTCTCCAATTTTCTAGCGGGCATGCCCACGTAAATACCCGGATCCGTTATGCTCTTTGTAACCACAGCCCCCATGCCCACAACCACCTCATCGCAAACCTCTAAACCCTGCTTGATGGTGGCACCATTCCCCCAATAAGTGTGACGCCCTATCCGACAACTTCCACTGATGTTTACCGCTGCTGTAGTGGTGGTGTAATCTCCAATCACACAATCGTGTCCAACAGTTGTCAAACAGTTCAAATGCACATGCTTACCCAACACCACATCACAGGTAACAATACTCTGTGCTCCAATGATACAGCCTTCGCCAATTTCTACCCAGGGCGTTACATGTGCTGCCGGATGAATCAAGGTTTCGTACTCCGTATCCGCCGGCAATTGCTGCACGACCTTTTCTCTGATTTTGGAGTTGCCGATGGCAATGGTAGCCTTGTATTTTTCGGCATCAAAACGCGACTGCGACCAAACGGGTATGCTCAGTATCTCGCGCTCCTGCCAAATCTCTTCAGGCTCCATAAAACAAACCACCTCCTCCATGCGCCCCAAATCGCGAATCAACCAAAGAACTTCCTTGGCAAAGCCGCCGGTTCCGATGATGCAAAGTTTTTTCATGATGTTGGAATTTAGTTCAAAACAAAAGTATTTTGAAATCTTGCAGGCAGTTAGCAAGCAAACCCAATCAGCACCTTTTCATCCGAGCAGATAACACGGCTTCCAAGGCTCGGATATAGTTCCTAGCCAAAACCTCTCTGTCAAAGTGCGCTTTGGCATAGCGATAACCGGACTCCCCCATACGGCGCCGGTTTTCTTCCGTTTCGAGTAAGCAACGGTGCACCAATGCCACAAAAGCTTCCGTATTCTCCGGTTCGACATAGTAACCGCAACGGGCCGTTTCTATCAATTCGCGAGAGACACCGTCGATCAAAAGCAAGACGGGCTTTTTACAAGACATGTAGTCAAAAGTCTTGTTGGAGTAAATGGTCTTGAACGTTTCACACTTCTTCAACACAGACAAACCGTAGTCCGCAGCGAGGATGTAGTGAAAGACTTCGGATTTGGGCACAGAGGAAACAAACTGCACATTGTGCAAATTTCTGCGCTTGACTTCCGCCTGCAAAGCGGGCTTTTGCATACCATCACCCACCAAGACAAACAGCACTTTTTCTTCTCGCTGCAATTGCTCGGCAGCATCAATCAACTGCATCAGGTGATTCGCCACACCGTGAGCCCCCACGTAGATAAAAACCAACTTGCCCTCCCATGCCTGTTTTTGTCGAAAGGCAAGCCGATCAAACCCCAAAGCAGCCCTTTCGGCCAAACTAAAATCCGCTGCATTGGGCAACAAGAGAATCTTAGCCTCTGCTATGCCCTTGCGCTCTATTAAAATTTGCCGAAAGGCCGGTGTCAACACACTAACCAAAACGGCATGTCTGTACAAATACGCCTCCAAAGCATAAGCCCATCGAATGACCAACTTGTTCCGCAAGACCCCGGTGTCTATGGCCGACTCCGGCCACAAATCCCGAACTTCAAAAACCATGGGAACCCGCTTCAAAATCGACAGTAAACGCGCCGTAATACCCGTAAAAAGAGGAGGCGAAGTAGCCAAAATCACATCATAACCCTTACCGGCCCGAAACAAACCCGCATACAAAGCCGAAAAAACAAAAGAAAAGTAACCCCACAAACGCCCGGCAAAACCCTTTGCATACACAGCTGCCACATGACAGCGAATTACACGCCTTCTATCCGACAAAACATCTACGTAAGTGTATTTGCCTCTGTATCGCTCGGGCTTGTGCCCCGTAGCATGGTGAATCATGCCCGCCAAAACCGTTATCTCATGCCCGGCTTCTTCCCACAAACGACTCATTTCGTTGAAGCGGGAACCTCCGCCATCTTCAGGCTCTAAAAAATTCTGATGTATAAGAAGAATTTTCACAATAAACCCACAAACACATCGTCAGCAAATCGACTCCTCTTCAAAAAAGAGCAGCGTTTTGATACGAAAAGTGTGCGTTTCAAAGTAAAAGGCTTTCCGAGCGTGCTCCAAACCGTAAGTGGGAGCATACCAACCCACTGTCTCCACAGGCCGCAAGGGCTTGCCCTCAGCATCTTCAGCACTTATTTCCCAACCCGACATGGGCCAACTCAACGGATGCCAGAGCTGCCGCAAGGGAAGAGAAGTGCGATGCTCCACTACATCTTCGATCTCCCAACAAGTCTTTTCTTTAAATTTCCGCAGCCGACGAAAATGCCGAATGCCCTTGTGCACATGTGCAAAAGCCGCTATCTCCCCTTCAAAAACAAAAGCGTCCTCTTCTTCCCGCCAATGGGCACGCAAAGCGCGCGTCCAATGATGCCAAACAAAACGAGGCCCCTTCTGCATCTGCGACTCGCCACCCAAGCTGATGGTGTTGTGTGAAAGCGTGCCGTTGAAATAAAGAATCCGGTTTTCATCCGTGTGGTAGAGATAGCTGCCGGCATCACCAAAAACATTTTGCCCGCGAAACCAGATATCCAAGTGCAAATTGTCGGCCTGTGCAGGCCGATGCCGAAAGGAAGCACAGCGCAAGACCGTCATGCTGTCTTTTTCTCGCAAAAGATACAAGCCCCCTTGCCGAAAAGCTCGCAAAGAAGGCAAAGAAAACTCAATGTCTTTTAGAAACTCAGGCTGTCTAAAACCCAGCCAGGCAGCTTCCTCCGTTTGTGGAGCCGAACGCCCCAAAGCCATAGCCAAGGCGTACAACTGCGGCCTGAAATCGGAATACTCCGCATCGGCCAATTGAAAAAACAAAGCCCCGTCATTAGCTCCATACTGAGGCAAACGACCGGACGACTCATCCATAAAAGACAAGAGAAAATCCAATGTTTTCTCCATGCGATGACGCAAATTGTTGGGCAAAGTTTCTTTTTCGTGCAACTCGTGTAAACGCAGATACCAACACAAAAGATGAACCACTACCCGATGATAATTATGAGAGTGCTGCAAATAACTGCCGTCTTCAGCAATCTGGTACAAAATCTCTTTTTCAAATTGTTCTTTTCCCAGCTTTCGCCAAATGGAAGCCCTGGAAAAAAAAGGAAAAAGTACACCTCCAACATACAAGCAAAGACTTTCTGCCATAAGGTGGTTGTTGCGCACGGCATGACGCGAAAAATCCAGATTCTTTTCGATATGATCCAGCTGCCAGTACAAATAATGTAAAATGCGATCAAAACGATCTTGAGTCAGCATGGGATGCCACGTATAGTAGTAAAGAGCTAAGGTCCAGTTCATCACGCGCACAGCGATCTCCTGACTACAGCGATATTGTGGACCGGCGTTGAGGGGGTTGGTATCCATCCAATTGTCCAAAAGTGAAAAAACTTCCTCCCCCAAATCCTGCCCTCCATGATAATCGCAACGAATAAAAGCACCCAGCCAGGAAAAACGCGAAAGCTCCCACACAAACTTGATGTCGCCGGCTTCCTCGGAAAAATCCGACACCCTCGTCCAATGCCGTTTGACATCGTATCGAAATCCGGACAAAGGGTTGAGCAACCAATCCGGAGGATAACCCAACTCAAACCAAAGCCCGGAAAAAAACAACCAACGCCCGGAACGCGCAGCCCGCACCAAAGCCTCCGCCCGGGCAAAGGAAAAGGAACCAACCTCTACTTGCTCCCGAGAGGAAAAGAAAAAAGCGGGACGCTCTGCTCGCCAGGCTTCTAATGCTATGTAGCGACGCAAAGGCGGATTGAAGGGAAAGCGAAATCGCAACAAACCGGAACGCCTCGACAACTCGTATCTCAGGCGAAAAAGGAGCCCTCTCCAGCCCAAAGATCGCCAAAGCGAAACCGCTGTTTTAAAAAAGCTCATGGACAAGAAAGGAGAAAGTCGTGCAAGTGATCGGCAGCCGGCAATACGGCTTTGAGATTTATAAATTGCGGGCCGGTCCAACGGCGACAGAAAAAACCATAATCACACCAGGGAAGGGCTTCTTCTCGCGGCAATACACGATCAGCGCAAACTCCCCGATGCAAAATGGCCTTCTCCGGAACACGTACCCACAAATTGGCCTCGGCAACCAAGCCCGAAGGAATTTGTTGGCTCGAAGCCCTTTTGATGTCTTTAAAGAGGTTGTACCGCAATGTATGCTCACTTTGCCTGGCGTGCAAAAAGAACAACTCTTCTGCTTTACAAACGGTGTTGTAGCGCAAAGTGCAAGGAGCTATCAGGCGCAACGCCAAACCCATTTGCTCGCGATCTACCGCCCTGCGTATGTCGTAAATCAGGTTGTTTTCAATGGTGATGTTTTCTACCTTTTCACCCGGCTTCTTGGGGTTTTCTCCAAAGACTACGATGCCCTGAGCTGTATTGAAAATGATGTTGTCTTTGATGAGAACATTCGATGCTTGGCGGTGAAGCAAAATGCCCACCCCCGTACTGCCGCTGCCCCCGCAACGCTGATCCGTAGGCCGAAAGCCCCAAATGCGATTGCCCAAAATGAGAATCCGATCTTCGGGCTTGGCAGATTTGGCGCCCACCTTGATGTCCAGACCATCTTCGGCACAGGCCCACTCTCCGTCTTCCTTTTCTCTGTAAAGACGAGGCTCAATGTAAATGTCGTTGTTTTCTATGACCGTAGCCGGAACAGTTCCGGTTTGAGCACGAGACTCCGGATTGCCCTTCCGTGGCTGGTTGTACTGCAAGCCCACCGCATCCGTGAGGTTGTAAAATTCGTTCTCCACAATGTGGTTGCCCCTGGATTCTCCCCCGGCTCGAGCACTAATGACAATGCCCCCCATATCCACACCTATACCCTCCGTCTTGTTTCTGAAGACGCAGCGCTGAATGAGATTGTAATTGCTTTGTAAAATGCGCAAAGCCGCTATGCCCAAAAAGCGCTCGAAAAGACAGTAATCAATGATGTTGTGATCCGATCCGGGCTTCATCTTACTCGTCAAACCGCCCTGCAAACCTCGCTTTCGGGAAGCCCGCCCCCGAAACGTCAAACCGTGTAAAATCCAGTAATCCGCTCCCTCAAACACAAAAGACTCCAAAAGGACTTCTCTGTCGGAATCCCCGGCCATTTTAACCGGATGGGGCGGGTGATAAGGATCCCGAGCCGATGGATTGTAATAGCGCAAAATGCGAAAGGCTCGCTCCGAGCCGGAAAGCCGCAAGGGCAAAGGCCCCCAATCCCGATAATCACCCGGCTCAATGAGGAAATAACGAAAGCGCAAATCGTTGATGCCTGCTTCCTCCCAAGAGGAAAACGCTTCCTTGCTGATGATGCGCACCTCAGCCAAGGTATGGGGAGGCTTGCCTTCCGGAAAATCCAACATACGCATATTGCTGCCGTACACACTTTGCGGAAACCTACCCCCCTCAACTTCTACAAAAGCACCTCCGGGAGGCAAATACCCCGGACAAGCCTCGGGGCGAATTGACGGATAGCCTCCCCCCAAAACCGCTTTTTTCTGCTCTGTAAAAGACAACTCCTCCTGCTTTGTGTGCTTTCTAAATTCACAGGAAAACAAAAGGCCAAACAAGACAAAAAGCAACAATATGCGCATACGATCAAATTTTATGACAGAGCATCCAAGATTTGAAAACTAACCTTGCTCACGTGGAAAACCTCCTCCACAGCCATCAAAGGTTCACCGCCCTCTTTCAAAAAGCGCGTCAATCGCCTAAATTGCTCGGCCTGCCCCTTATCCAAACGCGAAGAAGCCGACCGAAAGCCTTTAAATCCATAAGCGGTGAGCTTGCGGTAATTGTCCAAAACCAGGGTTTTACCACCGCTATGTACTTCCAAACGCTCTTTGGGATAAGCCTTGTTGCCCGTAGAAAAATAATGTATGCTCCCCAAATCCCCATTGGCAAATTTGAGCAAAACGGAAGCCGTATCCGTTGTGGAGTCGGGCCGATCTCCCAAGGCCGAAGCCTTGACTTCCACCACTTGGCTTCCACTTAAAAAGCACAACAAATCAATCAGATGACAAGCCTCACCCAAAAGGCGTCCTCCCCCTTGATCCGGGTCGTGAACCCAACTATCGGCAGGTATAAAACCCGCATTCATAGAAGCTACCATCACCTTGGGCGAGCCTTCCGGCAAAAGAGATTTCACCTTTCGCACCAAAGGAGAAAAGCGCCGGTTGTAACCCGTCATCAAAGCCTTTCCTGTCCGAGCAACTTCTTTCTCCAGGGCTTCTAATTCCTGCAGGTGTAAGGCTAAAGGCTTTTCGACAAACACGTGTTTTTTTGCTCGTAAAGCAACTAAAGCCATGGGGGCATGCAGATGATGGCGCGTGGCAATCACGACCAACTTGATTTCAGGGTCTTTCAACACATCTTCGTAATCCGTGCCCGAATAGGGAATGCCAAATTTTCGCGCAAGCACAGTGGCGTTCAAACCACCTGCACTAATCAAATATTTCACCGGCATACCGGCTTTTTTCAGCAAAGGCAAAATCACTCTTGAACTGTAATTGCCCGCGCCCACCACAGCACAATACCCGCCCTCTGCCGGAAATGCAGGCTGCGGTTTCAAGGCAATCAAGCGCTGCGGAGAAACCACGGATTCAGTCGAGTACTCCAGCAAAGAAGCCAAAACGGAAGAGTCGCCCATGCGCTCATACACTCGAGCATACTGCTGAAAAGGCACGACCTGGGAAATAAGCGGCTTCGGATTCAACTTGCCGTCGGCCATAGCCTGTAAAACCGCCTCAAAATTGCGCTGAGCCGTCCAACGCACATAGGGTAGGGGATAATCCCGCCCTTTTTCCTCGTAATTGACGTCGTAACGACCCGGCCCATAAGAACAGGAGACTTGGAAGCTCAGTTCCTTTTCGTAAAAATCCGAACGCCGCAACTGCAAATCAACGACACCGACCAACACGATGCGCCCGCGCTTGCGACACATTTGAGCCGATTGCTGTACAATGCGATCCTTTTTGGCGGAAGCCGTAATGATGACTCCATCAACACCTCTGCCCCCGGTTTGCCTTTCGGCAAAAGCGAGCAAATCGACATCCCCTCCGGCCTTACAAGGAAGCACCCCCATGGCTTTCGCCAAATGCAAACGCCTCTCATCCAAGTCTATGCCGAGAACCCGACAACCCTGAGCCAGCAACAATTCTGCCGTAAGCAAGCCGACCAGGCCCAAGCCCATGACGCAGAAGGTTTCGCCAAAAGTGGGCTGCAAAAGCCGAATCCCCTGCAAACCCACAGCACCCAAAACGGTAAAAGCAGCCGCTTTGTCGTCCACGGAATCCGGTATGCGGGCAACCAGGTTTTTCGGTACGCAAACCCATTCTGCATGAGGGCCGTTGGAAACCACCCGATCTCCCGGACGAAAACCCTCTACCCCTGTTCCCACTTCTTCCACCACCCCCACTTGAGAATACCCCATAGGCATAGGTTGCCCCAACTTGGCAAAAACGGCTTCCACCGTAGGCAACAAACCCTCTGCGCGAATCTTATCCAACACCATTTGTACCTTCTCCGGTTGCTGACGAATCCGCGACAACCAACCGGCCTTGCTAAATTCTACCAGCATCCGTTCCGTACCCGCCGAAACCAGACTATAACGCGTGCGAATCAACAAGTGCCCGGGTTCAAGCGCCGGAACAGGCACTTCTTCCAAACGCGTCTTCCCTTGCTTTAAATCCTGTACGAGCTGAAACATTCTCTTGTCTTATCTTTACTACATGAAATTCCCCATAAAACCTCACGACAGCTTTTGGCCCGGCTGGATGCGCTCCTTCCTCGGAGCTCACCTGCGCAAAGACCCCCGCCTCCTTCTACAAACCGAAAAACTTTCGGAAAAGGATTTTTCCAAAGCCGTTTCCAATTTCCACCTCGGCGGCACCTTCAAAACGACACGCCCGGGACGACATGCCCTCAGCAACGAACTCCTCTGCCAACAAAACCTGCCTCCGGATACCGTCATCCTCGAACTGGGTGCCTCCGATGGCATCACTTCCCTGGAATTGATGCAAAGCCTGGATTTTCGCTTCAAACGCTATTACGTTACCGATCGGTTTTTGACGGTAAGCTGCCTCAAAAAAGGTAAGCAATATTATTTTTTCAACAGCCAAAACGAGTGTATCCTCATCGCTGACACCTTCTTTGTCTATTACCCTAAACTTTCTCCACTCACGCAAAAATTATATGGAAAAAGAATAAAAGAAATGGAGAACAAAATCAAAAAACATCCGACCCTAAAAACAAGTATTCCACTTATTCATCCTCGCCTCAAAAAAGAGCAAGATAAACGCCCTGATCAAATCTACATTCGCTCTCACGACATGCTAAAACCCTGGACGGAAGAACAACCCACCCTCATCAAAGCGGCTAATTTGCTCAACCCGGGTTATTTCTCTCAAAAACACATTCGACTAGCCTTGAAACTCATTTTTGATGTCCTTCCGGAAAATGGTCTGTTTCTCCTGGTCGAAAATCGAATCCTCAAAAAGGACAAAAACGGCAAAAGCCGACAAGAAGCCGCTGCCCTCTGGCAAAAGCAAAACCAAAGATTTCAGCTCGTGGAAAAAGTCGGCCCGAAACTCCAGCTCCAAGTTGAAAAACTATTGTAGCACATCAGGTGGAAAGTACAGGCTGCTCGAGCAAGATATCTGCAATGCGTTCCGCTGCATGCCCGTCCCAAAGTGGAGGAACCACCCCTGCCTTTACCTCGCCAGCCAATAAACGGGAAAAGGCTTTCTCAACCGAATCGGGGCTCAAATCGGAAAGCAATACATTGGTACCCAAATCCACCGTAACGGGTCGCTCCGTACTGTTGCGAAAAGTAAAACAGGGTACACCCAGAAAGGTGGTTTCCTCCTGAATACCGCCACTGTCGGTAAGGACAGCAAAAGCCTGTTGCATCAGCTGTAAAAACTCCAAATACCCCACCGGTTGGATGATGAGCAGTTGTTCCATTTGCCGCAAGGCAGCCATGAGGCCAAAGCGTTCAAAATTGTTGCGCGTACGCGGGTGCATGGGAAAAACCAGCCTCTTGTGTACGCCAATTCTACGCATGATTTCCAAAATATCTCGCAAGCCCTCTTCACGGTCCACATTGGAAGGGCGATGCATGGTCATCAAGACGTAATCAGAAGGGAGCAAAGACAAATCTTGTAAAACACTTGTTTTTGATACTTTTTCACGAAAGTGCACCAAGGAATCAATCATCACATTGCCCGTAAAAAAGGTTTTATCCCGAGCTACGCCTTCCTCTGCCAAATGAACCAAACCGCTGTATTCCGTAACAAAGAGGTAGTCGGAAATCCGGTCGGTGAGGATGCGATTGATTTCTTCGGGCATACTTGGATCACCACTGCGCAAGCCGGCTTCTACATGGGCTACCGGATAGTGCATTTTTACCGCCACTAAGGCACAGGCCAGTGTAGAGTTGACATCACCTACTACCAACACCAAGTCGGGATTTTCTCTTGACAATACCTCCTCAAATTTGAGCATGATGCGAGCCGTCTGCTGCGTATGTGTACCTCCTCCCACACCCAAATAATGGTCGGGCTGAGGCAAACCCAATTGCTCGAAAAAGACTTCGCTCATTTTAGCATCATAGTGCTGCCCCGTATGGACGATGCGAGAATCAATTCCTCTTTTTAAAAAAGCCCTGTGCAAAGGAGCAACCTTCATGAAATTCGGCCTGGCACCGACCACGCTGAGGATCTTCATCATAAACTTTCATCTTTACCGAGCTGTGCGAACAACTGTTCAAACAGTTCGACAGCTCGGGATAAATTGTTCTCGCGCAAAACTTGCTCACGAGCCGCCTCTCCCAAACGCTTTCGCAAAGCAGCATCTCGCATCAACAAACGCAACGCCTCTGCCATCTGCTCAACCTCTCCGGGCTTGACCAACAGCCCCGTTTCTCCATGGCGAATCATATCCCGTATGCCACCGGTTTCCGAAGCGAGGCAAGCAAGGCCGGAAGCCATGGCCTCCAACAAGGCGTTGGGATAACCGTCTCGATAAGAGGGCAAGATAAAAACATCTGAGGTTTTCAGCCAGGCCAACTTTTGCTCTCTATCAATCCAGCTCAGCAGGTGGATGCGATCTCCCACACCTTTTTTAGCTATAGCCCCTCGCAAAGCCTCCATATCTTCACCATCACCCGCAAGAAAAAAATCCGGCGCATCTTCTCCCAGCTTCGCGGCGAGTTCTATCAAATCAAATACGCCCTTGTTGCGCGTGATCCAGCCCAAAAAAAGCACCCGCAAACGGCCATCTTCTTTAGTCTTTTTCCGCTCTTGAGCATCTGCAATATAGGGCCCAGCATCAATCCAATTGGGCAAACAGATGCATTTGTCCGTTTGCCCCCCTGCTATATCTCCGTAAAACTTTACCCAAAAAGGACTTTGACAGAGCAGAACATCTACCGCCTGCACAACACGAGCCACAAAGCGCTTGCGCCCGGGCCGAACAGCCAATTCATCTTCAATCAAGCCCGAACGCGGTGCAAAAATCACAGCTTTCCCCAAACGCTTGGCCCATAAAGCCATCAACCCTTTTTCCGCAAAACTCATCCCCGCAGAAGAAAACAACAAAACGACATCTGCTCGGGGCAATTTTACGACAAAAGAAACCACCCTAAGAAAGGCCTTCAGCAAACGCTCCGGAAACCGCCTCCTTTTATTCGTAGATGCCATGCTGTCTATGAGAGACCAATCGTACTTACTACCCAAAGAAGAAGCCAGCAAAGATTTGCAGGCAAAAAGCTGACCTCCCGTATGACCTTCTTCAGACCGGCTTTCGCCAAATGCTCCTACAAACAAAATCCGCACAGAAAAAACTTTTAAGCAAAGCTTTAACGACTCATCAAAGGCTGCAGCACGCGCGCTACAAAGGCGTTCGACAGACGGCGCTTCAAAGGGTAAATCGGGGAATAGCGATAATTGGCATTCCTTTGCCGAAAGGCCTCGACATCTTCGTCCAAATTGCCCGCGTAAACCGCTTCTTGCTCCGGATAAACTTTTTCACAAACCCATTGATACAAATCCATGTCCCGTGCATTTTTTTTCAACACCTTGCGCTGTAACCGCTCCGGCAAATCTTCAAAGCGGATGGTGGCAGAACCATAGTTCTTTACATTTTCCCGTTGATAGCGCAAATCCAAATCCGACCGACCTAAAGCAGCCCGCCACAACAACAAAGACCGATCGTATTTCTCTAAAAGACCTATAAAAGAAAATCGGCTTTTGATCAACTGCCTGGCTTTGAAAAAGCTTCGCTCACCGGCAATGCGATAGGTCTGGAAATCGTCAAAATAAGAGGAAGAAATAAAGTCCTCAGGTTTCTCGAATTTTTTCTTCACATGCAGTTGCCAATTGAGATGGGAGAGGTAACGCTGTACCGGATTTCGCAAGAAAGTAAAGCAAAACAAAGGTTCCTCTATCACCGATTCGTAGTTCTGCCAAACGCCCAGTCGATGCCCTCCTATACCACGCATAGCCGGAAAAAAACGCTTTAGCTTTTTCAAGTCCTCGGCTGAAAAGTGCTCGCCAAAAGCGGGCGAAGGAGAGACATAAGCCCAAAACAACTTGTGCAAAAGCGCATGCAAAGTAATCCCTCCGGCTTTTTCTATGTGTACAAAACACAAAAAAGGACGGTCAGGCTTGCTCGGTTTCCTCATCCTTTTTAAAATAAACCGAAGCCAAGGTGTACATAAGCCAAAACAAGGCGCCTAAAATACCCTTCCCCGTCAAAGCCATCAATAGAGCAGCTAAAAAAAGAACAAAAAGCAATTCGTGAATTTCCCTGTAAGCCGAAGTTCGAAGCATACGCCATTGATAAGCCAAAACCCGATACAAATAAAATAAAAACAAAGAAATACCTAAAAGACCGGTTTCCACAGTGAGCTCCAAATACATATTGTGCAAACCCAAACCCTTATTGCGCTTTTCGATAGCTCGAACCAAACGCATATTCACCGGAGCCATGAATTTTTTAAAGTTCTTTTGATCCATCATTTGTGCCACACCTATGCCCATAAATTTGCTGTACCAAATAGCTTCCATACCAGCTTTCGCCAAAGGCACCCGAACATCTTCTGTTGCATGCTCCAAGCGATTAAAAATGATGGTACGCCTGAGCATTTCCCGAAAGGAGGAAGAACTCATTAAAATGCCAGACACCACAATCAGGTATGGCAAAAGCTGAAATCGCTTACCCGAAGCAGAAAGCACAAACAAGAACACAAAAGAGCAAATAACAAACAACAAAAAACCCGTGCGAGATCCTGTTGCCAAAATAGACACGAATAAAAAAGCTACTAATGCGGAGTAGAGCCAGGTGCGTAACGACCCTATCCGATACTTGTTTTGAATAATTTTCCATAAAAAAAACAGAGATGCTACAACCATACCGAAAGCGGCGTAATTTGAATTATCGGACAAGCCCTTCTCTCGGGAGCTGAGCTGAAAGACATAAAAATTCAAAGCAATAATGGCTGCATTTAAAGCGATGCCCACACTCATCACAGCCAGCAGCTTGGGCAGTAAACTATACGAGATATCCATGCGCTTAACCGTCAGATGAATCAAAAACAAAAAAGTGGTTTGAATCATTGCATTGGCAAACTGCCCTAGATTCACCTGACAGCCGA
>Ga0256839_1001945_pt1 | contig 24021 bp, 16 predicted proteins | sample 354166metaG_FD_185968 | JGI IMG/M metagenome (GOLD analysis project Ga0256839, IMG submission 185968) | Hydrothermal vent microbial communities from Mid Atlantic Ridge, Atlantic Ocean - 354-166 | ecosystem: Environmental > Aquatic > Marine > Hydrothermal vents | place: Atlantic Ocean: Mid... | reverse complement strand
CTGCCCCCACGCGCGCTCAAGCCCACGTTTACCCCCCTCCCCGACGAGCCCGCCCGAGGCGAGGGCGAAGCCCCACCCCCTCTCCTGCCGGCCTTCCAGCCCGACGAGGACGAAGGAGCGCCTGCAGGCCCGGCCGCCGAGCCCTCGGGGGCCGAGCCGCCGGCGCCCGAGGCCACGCCCCCCGCGCCCACGGCGGGCCCCGAGCCCACGGCGACGCCCGAACGGCCTCCCGGCGTTCCCCCTCCGGCCGAGCGGCCGCCTGACCGCATCGTCATCCCCTCCATAGGTGTGGACGCCCCTGTCGAAGTCATGGGGTGGATCACCAAGCGGGACGCCAACGGCAACCCCTACAGCGAGTGGCTTGTGCCCGACTACGCCGCCGGCTGGCACAAGAACTCCGCCCTGCCCGGCCACGTGGGCAACACTGTGCTGAGCGGCCACAACAACATCAAAGGGGAGGTGTTCCGGTACTTGGCCGATGTGAAGCCCGGCGACGACGTGGTGCTCTACGTGGGGGAAACGGCCTACCGCTACATCGTGACCGAGAAGTACATCGTGCGGGAGAAAGGGGTACCCTACGAACAGCGCCTCAGAAACGCCCGCTTCATGGCGCCCACGGACGACGAGCGCGTGACTCTCATCTCCTGCTGGCCCTACGAGACCAACACACACCGTGTGATCGTCATCGCCAGGCCGGCACATGTGGTGGAAGCCCTGCTCCAACAAGATGCGAGTTGACCGGCATCGGGCGCCCTTGGGCGCGGACGGAGGGCGAGGAGATGGGCCATGGGCGTTGTGACACTCAGGCGCGGGCGGGAGAAGCCGGCTCGCCGGGGACACCCGTGGATCTTCAGCGGGGCCATCCAGTGTGCGGACGCGGCTCCCGGCGACATCGTTGACGTGTTGGACGCCGACGGCCACTTCGTGGCCCGTGGCTACTACAACCCCTCCTCCCAGATTCGCGTGCGCCTCCTCACGTGGGACGAAGGCGAGCGCGTGAACGCCGACTTCTGGCGCCGTCGCCTGCGCGCCAGCTTGGCCCGGCGGGACGCCCTCCTCCTGCCCCCCGAGACCGACGCCTTTCGCCTGGTTCACGCTGAATCGGACGGGCTCCCCGGCCTGGTGGTGGACCGCTACGGCCCCTGGCTGGTGCTCCAGGCCCTGACTTTGGGCATCGAGCGGCACAAGGCCCTCATTGTCGAATTGCTGGCCGAATTGACGCGGCCGGCCGGCATCTACGAGCGCAGTGACGAGGAAGTGCGCCGACGGGAGGGGCTCGAGCTCGCCACGGGCCCCCTGTGGGGTGAGCCTCCCCCCTCGCGGCTTGTCGTTCGGGAGGCCGGCTTGCGGTTCCTGGTGGACGTGATTGCCGGGCACAAGACCGGCTTCTACTTGGACCAACGGGAGAATCGCGTGCTGGCCCGCAGGGTGGCGTCTGGCCGCCGCGTGCTCAACTGCTTCAGCTACACCGGTGGCTTTACTGTGGCGGCTGTGGCCGGCGGCGCCGGGGAGACCGTGAGCGTGGAGAGCAGCGAGGCCGCCGTTGCGCTGGCCGCCGAGAACGTGCGGCTCAACGGCTTTGCCGGACGGGAGGCGGCAGACACGTTCATCGTGGGGGATGTCTTCGACGTGTTGCGCCGCCTGCGCGACAGGGGAGAACAGTTCGACATGGTGGTGCTCGACCCGCCCAAGTTCGCCCACCACGCCGGACAGGTCCCCTCGGCCGCCCGCGGGTACAAGGACATCAACTGGCTGGCCTTCAGGCTCCTCGCGCCGGGCGGGCTCCTGATGACATTTTCCTGCTCCGGCGCCATTTCGCCCGATCTCTTCTGGAAGATCGTCTTCGCCGCCGCCCTCGACGCCGGCGTTCGTGTGCGCGTGGTCCAAGTGCTCCACCAGGCTCCCGACCACACCATTTCCCTCCACTTCCCAGAGGGGTTCTACTTGAAGGGGCTTCTGTGCCGTGTGGAGGGGAAGTTCTGCCCGTAACAGGGTCCCCTGCGTGAGAAATTCAGGTGGTGTGAGATGTAAGGTGAGGGAATGATGGCGGAACAGGCGAGAACACAACAGCAGGAACGGCAAGAACCTCTATCACACGCTGAGGAGAGTGCCTGCGAGCCGGAGCGAGTTTCGGAGACAGCCTGGCACTTCCGCAACTACCGGGTTCAATCGGGCGAGTTCAACGCGGCCATGATCCACCTCTACCGGGGCGAGGTGGCCCGGGCCAACACATGGCGCACCCGGCTGGACGCCACCACCAATTGGGCCGTCGTCACCTCGGCTGCGGCTCTCTCCTTTGCCTTCAGCGGGCCGGAGAACCCCCACATCATGATTCCGCTCACCACCGTGCTCGTGGCCCTCTTCCTCTTCATTGAGGCACGCCGATACCGGTATTACGAGCTGTGGAGCTACCGCATCCGGCTCATGGAGACCGATTTCTTCGCCCCCATGCTCGTGCCCCCCTTTGCCCCCAGCGAGGCGTGGGCCACCCGGCTGGCGGACACATTGCTCCACCCTCGCTTCACCATCACCTTTTGGGAGGCGTTGGGCCGGCGCTTTCGGCGCAATTACCAACATATTTTTGTCCTCTTGGCCTTCGCCTGGGTGATGAAGATCGCCCTGCAACCCACGCCTGTGAACACGTGGGAGGAGTTCATGGCCCGGGCGGCCGTCGGGCCGGTGCCCGGCGAGGTGGTGGTGGCGTTGGGCGTCATCTTCAACGTCTTCTTCTTCGCCGTGGGCTGGCTCACCATGAGCCTCACCCAGGCGACGGGCGAAGTGCTCCAGCGCGAGGAGCTGTTGGCCCCCTTCCGCCTCGTCGAGCAGGTGAGCCACATGGCGGCCGAGTTGCTGGAGGACAGCGTGGGGAGCTGGCGCCACCGACACGACCAGCTCGCCTACGTGATCACCGAGAAGGGCGAAGAGGTGGCCCAGGCGATCCTGCGGCGCCTTGGGCGAGGGGTCACTGCCGTCCAAGGCCGTGGCATGTACACGGGCAAGGACCGCTGCGTGCTCCTGGTGGCCATCTACCCCGACCAGCGGGAGGACCTGAAGCGGCTGGTCTACCAGATTGACAAGGATGCCTTCGTCATCATCAACCCCACGGAGGCCGTCATCGGCCGGGGGTTCCAAGCTCCCAGCTAGCGACCTCGTGACATTTCCGGAGGGAATCGTGTGAGCCAACTGGAGAGGTTGCTGGCCCCATACGTCGAGGCCGTGGAGGCCGAAATGCGCCGGTGGGTGCCGCCGGCCGAAGGCCCTCACCGGATGCTCTACGGCATGGTGCGCTATCACCTGGGATGGGCCGACGAGCACTTTCGTCCCTGTGCGGCCACCAGGGGCAAGCGCGTGCGCTCGGCCCTGTGCCTCATGGCCGGCGAGGCCGTGGGCGGGGACGTGGCCTGCGTGGTGCCGGCCGCGGCGGCCGTCGAGCTGCTCCACGAGTTCTCCCTGATCCACGATGACATCGAGGACGGCGACCGCGAGCGGCGTGGCCGGCCTACATTGTGGGCCCTGTGGGGGCTTCCCCAGGCCATCAACGCGGGCGATGCCCTCTTCGCCCTGGCGTTCCTCGCCCTGAACGGCCTCCTCGAGCGGGGCGTGCCGCCCGCCCGGGCGGCCGAGACTCAACGCCGTTTTGCCCGCACGGTGATCCGCCTCTGTGAGGGCCAGCACCTGGACTTGGACTTCGAGCGCCGTGATGACATCGCTCCCGAGGACTACCTGCTCATGGTGGAGGGGAAGACGGCCGCCCTGATCGCCTTGGCCGCCGAGTTGGGCGGGCTCGTCGCCGGCGCGACGGCGGATCTGGTGGAGGCCCTGGCCCGCTTCGGGCGGGCTCTGGGACTCGCCTTCCAGATGCAGGATGACCTCCTGGGGCTGTGGGGCGACCCGGAGCGCACCGGAAAGCCGGCCGGCAACGACCTGCGGCGCCGAAAGAAGAGCTTGCCCGTGCTCTTGGCCCGCCGCATCTCGGACCAAGCGGCCGAGGCCCTCGACGCTCTCTTCAAGGCCGATCCCATTCCCGACGAGATGGTCACCCGCACCCTCCAGCTTATGGAGCGTGTCGGCGCCCGGCGGGAGGCCGAGGCCCGGGTGCGCGAGAGCTATCGGGCCGCCATGCAGGCCCTCGACGAGCTGGAGGCCGCGCTCCCCGCAGAGCGCATCGCCCCCCTGCGACATCTCACCGAAGAACTCATGGGACGGGAGTATTGAACCATGGCACTCTACCGCGTGGAGGAAGTGCTGAACTACGGCGGCTTCTTCGCCGGAGACACGGTCTCGTTGATCGCCGTCCCCTTCGGCCAGGATGGGCCCAAGCTGGACGCGGTGATTGACGAGCACGTCTTCGACAACCTGAAGGATCGGCACCGCGTCGTGGCCGGAATGGTGCTCGACCTGACCGTCGAGGCGGGCCAGAAGGTCACGGCGGCGCGCATCGTGGCGGCGCGAACGCGGGAGGAACTGCGCGCCGCCGTGAGCTGTGACACTCCACCCCACCAGGGCTACCGCATTTGCGCGTACCGGTGTCCCCGGTGTGATCTCTGGGTGCGGGGGGAGCCGGAGCGTGTCTCCGAGAGGACGTGCCGCTGCCGGGTGTGTGGGGAGACGTTCACCGCTTGAGCCGGCTCACAGGAACTCCACGAACACGCGGTTCGCCACCAGGTGGCTGCGGCGCGTCAGGCGCACGCGGTCGGGGAGGTGTTCCAGCCACCCGTCGGCTACGAGGCGGGCGATCACGCGGCCGAAGCGCGCCTCCAAACCAACGCCGTGGCGCCGCTCGAAGTCGGCAAAGGCCACGCCCTCACGCACGAGCCGCAGCCCGAGGATCATGTGCTCGCGCATGGCCAAGTCAGGGTCAATGGGGTCCAGGGTGCGAGGATCGAGGGCCGGCGCCGGCACATCGTCGGCGATCTCTCCCCGTTCCACAGCAGCTATGTAGTGTTCGGGCCGTTTCAGGTTGGCGTACCGCATAGAATTGACATAACTGTGAGCCCCGGCCCCAAGGCCGGCGTACTCCTGGTTGCGCCAGTAGAGCAAGTTGTGGCGTGATGCCAGGGAAGGGGTCAGGGCTTCCCCCTGGTGGCGGGCCCAATTGCTGATCTCGTAGTGGGCGTATCCGGCGGCCTCCAGCCGTTCCCGCGCCCACTCGTATTGGGCGGCGGCCGTCTCGTCGGCGGGCAGCTCGACATGGCCGCCGGTGACGTGGCGGTGGAGGGGCGTGCCCGGCTCCACCGTGAGGGCGTAGAGGGAGAGGTGCTCGGGGGCCAAGCGGAGCGCCTCGTCCAACGAGCGGCGCCACATCTCCTCGCTCTGGCCGGGCAATCCGTACATCAGGTCCAAGTTGATGTTGTCGAACCCGGCTGCGCGGGCCCACTCCACGGCCTCTTGGGCCCGGTGGGCCGTGTGGAGCCGCCCCAGAAAGCGCAGGAGGCCGTCGTCGAAGCTCTGCACGCCCAAGGAGAGGCGGTTGACCCCGGCGTGCCGCAGGGCGCGCAACAGTTCCCGGGTGGTGGACTCCGGGTTGGCCTCCAAGGTGATTTCCACGTCGGAGCTCAACGCGAAGGCGGCGGCGCAGGCGTCCAGGATGGCGGCCACGTGCGCGGGCTTCAGCAGGCTGGGGGTGCCCCCGCCGAAGAAGATAGTGTGGGCGGCCCGGTGGTCCAGCATCTCGCCCACGAGACGAATTTCGCGCACCAATGCCCGGACGTAGCGCTCCGTGAGGTGGTGCAGGTCGATGTACGTGTTGAAGTCACAGTAGATACACCGGGCCGAGCAGAAGGGAACGTGAAGGTAGAGGCCAAAGGAGGGCGGATCGCCAGCCTCGTGACGGCGGTGTGCGGGCGTGACCAGCAGAGCGCCAGCCCCCGCTGGCGCCCTGTGTGCTCCACCATGTTCGGGCACGCCACTTCTTGACAGGGGCATTGGTCATCGGTCTCATGTTTCCCGGCTGGCCGCACACCCCACAGGGCTCAAGAGGAGAAGTGGCCGGGGCCTACTCGTATTTGATGAGGGAGAAGACCGGGTATCCCGACAGCTTCTCCCGCCCTGACAGGAAGCAGAGCTCCACCACGAAGGCCAGCCCAACGACGTGACCTCCCACCGATTCCACCAGTTCGGCCGTGGCGCGGGCCGTGCCGCCAGTTGCCAGCAGATCGTCCACGATGAGCACGCGCTGCCCCTCCTGAATGGCATCCACGTGCATCTCCAGCGTGCTGGTGCCGTACTCCAGGGCGTACTCCTTGGTGACCGTCTGGGCCGGCAGCTTGCCGAACTTCCGCACCGGCACGAAGCTGGCGTTCAGCTTGTACGCCAGGGGAGCGCCGAAGATGAACCCCCGGGACTCGATAGCCACGACAACGTCCACGGCTTGGTCGGCGTACTCGGCCGCCATTCGGTCAACGACTTCGACGAAGGCATCCGCCTCTTTGAGCAGAGTGGTGATATCCTTGAAAATGATGCCCGGTATGGGAAAATCGGGAATGTCGCGGATAAGCTGTTTCAAGTGTTCCATTGAATTTTTCCCTCCAGCGGCTCGATCTGGTGCCGGCGTGCGCCGGTGGCCGGCGCCTACTTTACGGCAATTGCAGCCATTCGTCCAACGGCGTACCGTGCGCCAAAAGGGGCCACTCAATGCCGAGGAGCGTGGCCGCTGTGGCCGGAATGTCGAGCAGGGCGACTGCCGCCTCCTCCCCGCCCGGCACGATGCCCCGGCCCACGGCGAGGGCCCACCCGGCCATGTCGGGCACTTCGGGCGAGTAGCCGGACGCGCCGTAGCGCGAGGTGTGGCGGAAGACTTCTGTGCCCGGCCCCAGCACGAAGCGGTATCCGGGCTGAAGCTGCACGAAGAGCGCCTCGCGGGTACTCAGGGTCCACAGTGCCGATCGGGCCAGCTCCTCGTCGGAGATGAGCGTGGCCACCGGCCGTTGTCCGCTGGCCGGGTCCGTGAGGGCCGAGAACTTCTCCCTGAGCGTGGCCCGCAATTCGGCCGGCGCCTCGGTAGGCGAGGCCGGCCACAGCCAGGCGATGCTTCCCTCGACCACCACCCGCACAGGGGCTTGGGCCCAGAGGGGATCGCCCTCGGGGGAGAGGGGCATCAAGTCCCACTCGACGAGGAGGGCCAGCAGGTCGATGTCCGTGTGGACGGGCGTGAACCCGTAGGGAGAGACCACGAAGAGGGCAGTGCGGCTCAGGTCCAGAGTGCTGACCAGGGTGAACAGGCCATCGTCGGCCGCCGTGTAGGCCCGCCGGCGCACGTCCTCCAGGTCATTCTCCCGCTGGGGTTGCCACCCTGGCTGGGCCGGGTCCACGAGGAGTGTGGGCGGGGTGATCTGGGCCAGGATCGGCCATGACGTCATGAGGAGGTCGGGCGCGTAGGTGCGGGCGACGAGGGCCGAAGCCCCGGCCAGCCACGCTGTCTGCCGGGCGGCCATGCGCAGCAGGTCTTCCCCTTCGATCCAGCCCCGTGTGTAGGCTTGGGCGTCGGCGTCGGGGGGGAAGAAGCCCAGAGCGCCCCACAGGGCTTGTTCCAGCTCGGGCGGCCGCGCCCGGAAGCGGAGGGCTTCGCTCTGGAACATCGTCAGCTCGCGTCCGGCTAGCCCCTGGTATTTGAGATCGACGCCGGCGTCGGCGGCCACTTGGAGCGAAGCCCAGGGGCGCCGGGCGCTCAGCGTGGCGCTCTCCGGCCCTACGGCGCGGTCCGTGTCCAGGATGAAGGTGTCGTACTCGGTCAACCCGTCGTCCTGCGTGTCGAGGGCCAGCACCCAGATGGTGCCCACGTCCCGCTCGTTCAGCCGGAGGGGGATGCGGCCTTCCAGGGGTGGGCTGAAGGAGGCGGGGGCGTTGGCCCACGGGCTGGAAACTGGGGCCAGCGTCACAGTGTGTTGGGCGGCGTCGGCGAAGCGCCCCCGGCGCGCAACCCAGAATTGGGGCCACGGTGGGTCGATGGCGTGGGGCCAGTCGATGACGGCGGCGCGCAGGCCAGCCTCCGTGGCCCGCTGCCAGAGGGTTGGGCGGGCCAACACGCTCACGTCGAGGGCGTTGCTGAGGGCCCTGTGATCGGCCGGCAGAGCGCCTGTGGCCAGGCTGGCCAAGCTCGGGGAGGCCAAGGGCGGCTGGACGGGCACCACGGCCGCCGTGCGCCCTCGCCCGGCAAGGCGCTGGAGGGTGGGCACAGGGGTGGGCTGTTGGGCGAACAGGCTTTTCAGCGTGGCCGGCATCATGCCCGGAACGGCAACCACCACGACTCTCGGCGTGGTGGGGGCTGACATGATCACTTCGGGCCTGGGTGTGGGCAGGGGGGAGGGCGTCGGCGGTGGCGGCGGGACGGGGGCGGCTCTACACCCGGCCGCCAGGATCAGCAGAATGGCCGGCCACAGCCACACGGGTGACAACGTGTGTGCCCGTGTGGTCACGTGGCCTCCTCCAAGTGGTCTTGAACCAGGGCGATCACGTCGGCGTGGAGGGAGCCGTTGGTGGCCACGATGACCTCGTGCGCCGGCGTCCACGGCGTGCCGTCCCACGTGGTGACCGTGCCGCCGGCCTCCTGGACGAGGAGTGTGCCGGCGGCCGCGTCCCAGGGCGAGAGCCCCAGGTTCACATAGCCGTCCAGCCAGCCGGCGGCCACGTAGCTCAGGCCCAAGGCCGCGCTGCCGAAGCTGCGCGCCGTGTGGCCCGAGAGAACGAAGCGGGCGAAGAGGCGGGTGGCCAGGCGCCGGCGTTCCGGCGAGTGGGTCCAGTCCGTGGCCAGGATGGCGTGGGCTATGGTCTCTGTCCGTCGCACGCTGAGGCGGCGCCCGTCGAGCCAGGCTCCTCGGCCGGCCGCGGCCCAGAAGAGCCATCCCCGCACGACTTCGTAGACCACGCCCACCCAGGGGCGGTGCCGCCACCAGAGCCCCAGGCTCACGCTGAACGTGGGCAGCCCGTGGGCAAAGTTGCTGGTGCCGTCGAGTGGGTCCACGATCCACGTGGGCGTTTCGGGATCGGGAAGAGGGGGGTCGGCCTCCGCGCCCTCCTCGCTGATGACTGCGTGGCCGGGGAAGAGTTCCTCCAGGCGGGCGCGGATGAGCGTGTCCGCCGCCTCGTCGGCCGTGGTGACCAGCTCGCGGACGTCGGCCGGCTTGACGCGCACGTCCACGCCAGCGGCCCGGTGGTGGCGGATGAGGTCGCCGGCCTCGCGGGCAATGTCTCTCGCCGCCGTCAGGTAGAGGGACAAGGAGGCTGCCTTCATGGTGCTGTTCCCCCGCTCACCAGCTCGACTGCCTCTTGGGGCGTGATCTCCCGGTTGAGCAGTTTCACGGCCACCTCTTCCACGACCAGGCTGACCGCGGCCCACTCGGGCACAATGGGGCGCGCGTGGGCTGTGGAGAGCCAAGGGAGCAGAGCCTGTAGGGGGGCGGGCCAATCGGCAGACGTTCGCAGTTGGCGGGCTGCCCGCCTGCCGATGGGCAGGGCGTCAGTCGCCGTGGCGAAGAGCGCTTGGCTCTCGGGCGAGCCCAGATAGGCACGGATGAAGAGCCAGGAGGCCACCTGGCGGCCGGCGTCGTGAGTGGCGAGCATGACCAGGAGAGGGGAGGACGACAACATGACGGGCTTCTCGGACAGGGTCGGCAGGGGGGCCACAGCCCATGCCGCCGCAGCAGGTGCCAGGGCCGAAGTGAACTCGACGCCAAAGGCCACCTCGCCCTCCAGCGCGGCCTGGACAACCTCTGCGGGCGTGCTCTGCGGCACAATGGCGCCGTTGTCCGCCAGTGCGCGCAGCAAGGTGGCCGTCAGCAGGAGCCCTTCGTCCGCCTGGGGCGGGACCTCCTCCGCGCGCTGGTAGAGGCTTCCGAGGGCCCACGCGATGTTGAGGATGACCTCCGCCCGGGGTTGGAGGGCCAGGCAGGGCTTTTCCCTCTCCTTCTGAAAGGCGCGACAGGCGGCCTCGAACTCGTCCCACGTGCGGGGAGGCTCTTCGATGCCGGCCTGGCGGAGGGTGGCCGGGCTGTAGATGAGGGCCAGCACGTCAAGGCTCATGGGAACGGCCACGTATCCCCTGTGGTCAACAACGTCACCTGTGGGAAAGGCGGCCAAGTAAAGGTCGCTTTCCACATCTGACGTCAGGCGCCATTCTTCATCCTGAACCACGTTGGCCACGTCCTGGGCCACGGCCTGCATGGCCAGCAGCTCGGGCAGGGCTGCGTCTGGGACGATGAGCAAGTCGGGCAATTGGCCGGCTTGGATGGCGGCCGCGAGGTTGGCCTCCAAGTCGGACAGGGTGGCCACGGCCTCCACGGTGATGGTGATGCCCCACTCGTTGTCCCGGTTGAAGGTGTCCACGATCTCCTGGACGGCCAGTTCTGCCGGCCCTGAGAGGGTGTGCCAGAGGATGAGCTGTTGGCCGGCCGGTGTCACGAGCGTGGGCGTGGGGGCGGCTGGCGAGAGGACGGTCTGCGGCAGGGGCGTGGGTTCGGCCGGCAGGGGAAGGGCCCGCTCGCATCCCACAGCGCCGACGGCAAGGATCACGGTCAGAATGTAGAGGAAGAGCACAGGACGTCGTTTCTGCATCGTGCGCGTGCCTGGTGATCTGGAGTTCAACATGCCTCTCCTCCGGCGCTAGATGTCGCAGGCCGACGTGCCAAGAGACGGTACACCATGCGGAGCTCGTCGGCGCCCAACAGCCAGGCCGCGCCGGCGTAGAGCCCGGCGCCTAGGACGATGCCGGTCGCGCCCCGGGCCAGGGTGGGCCACCCGTGTAGAACGGCCACTTGGGAGGTGACCACGAGCACGCTGCCCATGAGGGCGGTGGCTCCGCCCAAGCGCAACAGGCTTCCGACCAGCTCGAACGTGATGAGAGGGCGCAGGCGACGGTGCAAGAGCCAGAGCAACACGACCATTTCCAAGGTCGTGGCCACGGTGTTGGCCAACGCGAGGGCACCGTGGGCGCCGCGGGCCATGTCGGACGGGCTGCCGAAGCGGGGCAGGAGCAGCAGGCTCAGGGCGATGTTGGCGGCCATGGCCCCGCTCCCGACAAGCACAGGGGTCAGGGTGTCGCGCAGGGCGTAGAAGGCGCGGGCCGTGATCTCGACTACGGCGTGCCCCACCAACCCCGGGGCGTAGAAGAGCAGGGCCCACGCCACGGCCTCGGTGCTGGAGGCGTCGAAGGCGCCCCGCTGGAAGAGCAGGGCCACAAGGGGTTCACGCAGCACGGCGAGCCCAACCGAGGCCGGCAGTGTGAGGAAGAGCACCGAGCGCAGGATGACCGTGAAGGTGCGGCGCATTGTGGCCAGCTCCAGCCGTGCCGCCTGTGCGGCGAAGGTGGGAAAGGCGGCCGTGGCCACGGCCAGGGCGAAAATCCCCTGCGGCAGGAGCATGATGCGCCAAGCGTAGTCCAAAGAAGGAAGCGCCCGTGGGTCCAAGAAGGAGGCCAGCACCGTGGTCACAATGAAGTTCACTTGGACGACGGCCAGGCCGGCCACTCGGGGCGCCATAAGGCGCACCACCTCGCGCACCCCGTCGGCCACATTGGGATCGCGGAGCCCCAACGAGAGGGAAAGATGGGGGCGCAGGCGCCACAGCTCGGGAAGTTGAACCCCCAAGTGGGCCATGGCCCCGGCCACGACGCCGGCGGCCAGCCCGTAGACGCCCCACTTGGGCGCCAATGCCAAAACGCCTACGATGATGCCCACGTTGTAGAAGGCCGGGGCCAAGGCCGGGAAGAGAAAACGGCGGTGGGCGTGCAGGACACCCATGACCAGGCCACTCAGGCTGAAGAGCAGGGTGGAGACCAACATGAGCCGCATCAGGCTGGCCGTCAACGCCTGGAGATGGGGCGGAAAGCCCGGCGCCAGCACACGCGCCACCAGCCAGGGTGCCAGAATGGCCGTTGCCGTGGCCAACAGGCCCACGATGAGAGCGAGCCACGTGGCCACCGCGCAGGTGAGCCGCCAGCCGCCCTCCACGTCGCCCCGGGCCTGGTATGTGGCGAAGGTGGGAATGAAGGCCGAGGCCAAGGCGCCCCCGGCCACGAGGACGAAGAGCAGGTCGGGAATACGAAAGGCGGCCACGTAAGCCGCCAGTTCGGGGGAGGTGGCGAAGTGGCGGGCGATCAGCACGTCCCGCAGGAGCCCCAGCAGCCGGCTGAAGAGGAACGCCCCCATGACCAGCAGAGCAGCTTTGGCCACTTGGGACGTGCCTGTGGCTTCGCCGACGCCGGCGTTCTCACGTTGTGTGCTCTGATCTTCCCCACTCACCAATGCTCCCCTCGCGCGGCCCACATCCGCCCTGCCTTCATGCCGGCACACGTTGCCACCGCACTACACGGAACCAAGCGCGGGGCGAGGGTGAACCGGCTCGCAGGGCGTGGGGCGCACGTCATTATAGGAAAAGCGCCGAAACGCGCAAAACATGTTCCTCGAAGCAGGATGCCCCCTCCGGCGGAACGGGCACACGGAAGATGATTTTGGCGTTCCCAAGGGCCTGTGGTACAATCCGACCCTGTGACGTGTGGAGCGCGCTGGAGTGCTTGGAAGCCGACACCTGCGTTCCCACAGGAGATGGGTTCGCAGCGGCGGGTGGATGTGATGAGGTGTGAACGTGGGCCAGCCGCCCTGTCTGTTGGAGTGGGGGATTCTCCCCATGTGGCCTGCGTGGGGTGACATGGGTCCATCGGGAGGCAAGGCGCTGGTGTGGACTGAACCTGCCCACACGGAGTGTGCTTCGACACAAAGGAATAGCCACCGATCGGGCGGTCTGAACCATCGTGAGGTCGGTGGTTTTTTGTTTGCCTGTCACCGGGCTGAGAACGTGGTAACTATGGGAGGAGAACGCGGACATGGAATGGGAACGGAAACCTAACCCGATTCTTGAAACGCTCACGGTACTCCTGGAAGACAGGACAACCAGCCTCATTCTCTCCTTCATCGTCATTCCAGCCCTCCTCTTGGCTGCCCTCTGGTTGCCCCCCATTTCCCTTGGCGACCGGGTGTTGGACAACGAGTTCGTGGCCATTCCCGAGACTGGCGGCTCGGTCAATGACCCGGACGGCACTCAGGTGGTCTTCTTGGCCGAGGGGCTGTCGAAGCCGGTCAAGGCCACAATGAGCAGCGTGCCCCGGCTGGAATTCTTGGCCGGCAACATCTCCGCGGAGCTGCGCTCGGCCGCGGCCGCGCTGCCGGCCCAGCTCGTCTTGAAGAGCCCTGTGTACCAGGTGCGCCTGAAGGGTGACGAGCCAACGGCCGTGGTGGTCAACATCCCCATTCCCAACGACGCAGAGCCCTACGTGCTGCTCGACGTGTACGAGTGGACCGGGGAACAATGGGTGTGGCTCCCCCACAAGCTCTACCCCGAGGACGAACAACTCGAAGTGCGCCTGAGTCGTCTGCCCCGCACGTTCGCGGTGGTCCAGGCCAAGCGAACGATGGCGTCGGTGGGAGCCGAGCTCCAGGAACAGGGCGACTTCTTGGCTCAGGCCGGGCCCACGCTCACTGAAGCCTCTCCCCGGCTCTACATGATGAACGAGGACGGCACGATCAGCCAGCTCGCGGCCGAGCCGGAGAGCTTGCGCGGGAGCGGTGCGGTGATCGTGCCGGTGATCCACAACCGGCAGGCCGACGGCGTCATCCGCAGTGACTGGACCGACAACCTGCTCATCCAGCCCGATGTCTGGCAGGGCCACGTGGACCAAATCGTGGCCCTGGTGAACGAGCGCGGATACGCCGGCATCGAGGTCGATTACCGGAACGTGGACCCGGCCCTCCGCGATGACTTCACCGCCTTCGTGCGCGCGTTAGCCGACCGCCTGCACGAGCAGGGCAAACTGCTCGTCGTGCGCGTGCCCACCCCCCGGCGCATCTCCGAGGACGAGTTCGACAGCGGCGCGTATGATCTGGTGGCCATCGGCCAAGCCGCGGACCAAGTGCGCCTGATCGCGCCCGTGGAGCCCGACGCTTGGACGCCCGGCGGCGACGTGGATGCCCTGCTCACCTGGGCAACGGGCAAGGTCAACCGGTACAAGCTGGCCGTGGTGGTGCCGGCGGCCAGCTATGATGTGACCCAGGACAAAGAGCCTGTGCCCGTTCGCTACGAGGAGGCCGTCCGGGCGCTGGGCCAAGTGCGCTTGGCCGGCGTGGAGCGTGGCGTGGCCATGCCCGGTCAAGTCGTGCGGCTGGTGGCGAGCGCGATCCAAGGGAGCACCCTGGACCCGGCCACGCAGACGTATCGGTTCACCTCCACCTCACCCGACGGCCAGTGGCGCGTGCTCCTCTTGGCTAACGCCGCCAGCTTGGCCCGCAAGCTCGACGTGGTGGGGCGCTACGCCGTGGGGGGCGTCCTCGTGCCCGACGCCGAGTACGCCGATCCACGTGTGTGGGACGTGCTTGCCGAATACCGGCAGGGGAAAGGGTCGCTGCCCTTCGTGGAAAACCAGTTCGCCCTCGTTGTGCAGCTTCGCAACGAGCGGGGTGAGCAGGTGGCCGCCCAAGTCCAGCCCTTGGAGAAAGGAGAGGCCGTGGTGCGCGTGCCCGAGGAGCCGGGTGCCTACCAGATCGCTGCGGCCATCTCCGACGACGGCGGGACGACCACCTACGGCGACCCGGTGGAGCAGCGCATCATAGTGCCAACAGCCACGCCCGAGCCGACATCGACGCCCACGCCGACGCCATCCCCCACCCCTGTGCCCCCGACGCCCACGCCACGGCCTCGCGCAGGCGGCGGTGGCAATCAGGGTGGTGGAAACCAGGCCGGCACCAAGCCGCCCCCCTCTTCGCCCCCGCCTCCGCCCAGCACGGCACCCAGCGGGCCCATGGCCTACGGCATTCAGGCTCACCTGATCTACCAGGATAAAGCTCGCATCATGCGCATGATTCAGGGCTTGGGCTTCAACTGGGTGAAGCAGCAGATCGAGTGGAAAGTCTTCGAGCCCGCCCCCGGCCAGATCCAATGGGGCGAAATGGACTCGATTGTGGAAGTGGCCCGGGCCCACGGCATCAAGGTGCTCTTCTCCATCGTGAAGTCGCCCAAATGGGCCCGGCCGCCCGGCGCTGACTTGAGCGTGGAGGGGCCGCCCGCCGACCCACAGACCTACGCCAACTTCGTGCGGGCCGTGGCCGCGCGCTACTGCGGCAAGGGCGTGGACGCCATCGAGGTCTGGAACGAGCAGAACCTCCACTACGAGTGGGGCAACCAGCCCCTGAGCGCGGCCGACTACATGAACCTGCTCAAGCCGGCCTATCGGGCCATCAAGGAAGCCTGCCCCAGTATGATCGTCATCAGCGGGGCCCTCACTCCGGCCGGCAACGTCGGGAACCTGGCGCGTGATGACGTGGAGTATCTTCAGGAGATGTACAACTTCGGCCTGAAGCAGTACTCCGACGCCATCGGCGCCCATCCCAGCGGGTACAACTGCCCCGTGGACGCCGACTGGCGCACGGTCCAGGACCCGACGGCCAAGTTCCGCGGGCCCTTCGACAACCGCCACCGCTCCTGGTGTTTCCGGGGCACGATGGAGGGATACCGTAATGTCATGGTGGCCAACGGGGACGCCAACAAGAAGATCTGGGCCACCGAGTTCGGCTGGGCCGTCGGGCCGGCCGTCAACGCGGCGTATGGCTACGCCGACGACAACACCTACGAGGAGCAGGCCCGGTGGACGGTCCAAGCCTACCAAATGGCCCGCAACTGGGGATGGGTGGGCGGCATGTTCCTCTGGAACCTCAACTTCAAGATGGTGGCCCCCGGCTCCGAGCAGGCCCAGTGGGGCATCGTGGACGAGTTCGGGAACCCGTTGCCCACCTACTACGCCCTCGCCAACATGCCCAAACGGTAGCGCAATTGTGCAAGCTGAGGGCCCGGCGGCTTGTGGCTGCCGGGCCCGTTGTGTTGATTTCGCGTGACACGAGGTGAACACCCTATGTGGCACACACTCCGTATGGCCTTGCTGGTGAGCGTAGCCCTCGTGCTGGCGGCCTGCGGGCGTTCGGCGGCCCCGCCGCCCCCCACGACGCCAACCCTGAGCGAGGCGGTGGCGCGGGCGCTCAAGCCCACCTTCACGCCCGCTGGAGCCGAGGGCATGACGCCCGTGGGCGCCGCCGCCCAAGGCGAAAGCCCGGCTAACGACGAGCCCACGGAGACTGCCTCGCCGGAGCGACCTCCCACGTCCACGCCCTCCCCCGTGGCCACAGAGGAGGTGGTCGAACCTGTGGCGCCCACGGTGACGCCTGAGCCCCCGCCGGCCACGGGAGCGGTGAAGCGCTTCATGGCCTCGCCCGAGTATGGCATGCAGGCTTTTCTCTGGTGGCGGCCCGAAGTGGCCGACAGGGACTTGCAGCTCATAAAGGAAGCCGGATTTCAGTGGGTTAAACAGGACTTCGCCTGGCGCGAGATCGAGGGGGCGGCCAAGGGCGCCTTCGACTGGTCCCGTGCCGACACGGTGGTCCAGTTGGCCTACGACAAGTACGGCCTCAAGATCCTGGCCCGCGTGGACCGCCAGCCGGCGTGGGCCAACCCCAACTGTGTGGGCCCGGGCGAGATGGGCCCTCCCCTCAACTTCCAGGATTACGCCGATTTCCTGCGAGCCCTGGCGTCCCGCTACCGGGGCAAAATTGCGGCCTACGCCATCTGGAACGAGCCCAACTTGGCCCGTGAGTGGTGCAACCAGCCGCCCGACCCGGCCGAGTACGTGCAGCTCCTCAAGGTGGCCTACGGTGCGATCAAGTCGGCTGACCCCAACGCCATTGTGATCAGCGCCGGGCTGACGCCCACCGGTGGCCCCATGCCTGTGGCTATGAACGACGTGGAGTACCTTGACGGCATGTACCGCGCGATGGGCGGGAACAGCGAAGGGTACTTCGACGTGCTGGGCGCCCACGCGCCCGGCTACAAGGCCCCGCCGGAGGTGAGCCCGGACGAGGTGGAGGCCAACCCGGACCGCTACGGCCGGGGGCGCTGGTTCACCTTCCGCCGCGTGGAGGACCTGCGCGAGGTCATGGAGCGCTACGGCGACACGGGCCGCCAAGTGGCCATCCTGGAGATGGGGTGGACCACCGACCCGCGTCCCGACTCCCCCTACTACTGGCACGCCGTGACCGAGGAGCAACAGGCCGACTACTTGGTGCGCGCTTACCGGTTCGCCAAGCAGAATTGGAGCCCTTGGATCGGGCTCATGTCCCTGATTTACATTTGTAACCCGGACTGGACGGAGAACGACGAACAATACTACTGGTGCATCACCTACCCGGTCTACCCGAACACCGTTGTGCGTCCGGCGTATGAGGCCCTGAAGCAGATGGACAAGTGAGCGCGGGGCACTGGGGAGACCCTGAGGGCGTTGTGCCGGTCTGAGCCCCACGAGGACAAGGGGGTGGCCGTGGAGCTCGACTTGAACCTGTACCGGCGGGAAGTGGCCGTAACTGAAGGTGGGACGCCCGTCCGCCTGAGCGTGATCGACGTGGCCCCTCAAGCCATCCAGCGCACGCTCGTCTTCCTCCACGGCTTCGGCGGCCACGCCCTCCAGTGGGCGCCCCAGCTCCAAGCTTTGGCGGCCGAGAACCGGGTCATCGCCATCGACTTGCGGGGCCACGGCCTGAGCGACTGTCCGGGCGGCCCGTACGACTTGGACACCTTGGTGACCGATGTAGAGCGGGCGCTTCGCGCTTTGGAGGTGGGGCGCCCGTTCGTGCTCCTAGGCCACAGCTTCGGCGGGGCCCTGGCCGCGCTCTACGCCCACCGCCATCCCCAGGACGTGGAGCGGCTGGTCCTGGTGGCCACGGCCGCGCGCCTGCGGCTCCACCGGGGCCTGGAGTGGGTCTTCCGCCTGCCCGCCCCTTTCCTCGAGCGCGTCCGTGGGACACTCAAGCGCCACTTCTTCGCCCCCGCGCGGGTGCTCAAGTCCATGTACTTCGACGCCATGTGCCGGTGGGATGGCGATCAGGTGTTTCCCGCCCTGAGCCAGCCCACCTTGGTGATTCAGGGGCACAGGGACATCGTGTTTCCCAAGGGAGACTACCGGCGAGTGGCCCGCCTGCTGCCCCAGGCCGAGGAGGTGATTGTGCCGGTCTCGGCCCACTTGGTCCAGCTCGAGCGAGCCGAGGCCGTTACCCGGGCCATTCGCCGCTTCCTGACGCCGATGCCCCTCAGTTGGCGCGACGCCACGGCACACACAGCCCCCCTGACGGCAGAGCGCCCCTGGGTGCGCTTCTACGACCCGGGCGTGCCGGCCACAGTCGTGGTGCCCGACCAGCCCCTGCACCGCTTCCTGGACAGCGCCGTGCGCCGCTTCGCCCGTCGCCCGGCCCTGCGCTTCGAGGGCAAAACCATCTCCTACGCGAGCTTCGAGGAGCGCGCCAACCGGTGCGCCAACGCGCTCTTGGGCTTGGGAGTACAACGCGGTGACCGTGTGGCCCTCCTGCTGCCCAACGTGCCCCAGTTCGCCGTCGCCTGCTTCGGGGCGTGGCGTGCGGGGGCCGTCATCGTGCCCCTGGACCCGCGCCTTCCCGACGGGGAGATCCGCCGTCTCCTGGAGGCATCGGGTGCTCGGGTGCTCGTGGCCCTCGACGAGCACGCCGAGCGGGCGGCGGACCTGTGGTCCCTGCGGCGCACGGGAGAACGGGTGCTGGTGCTCACGGGCCGCGGCGACGAGGTGGGGCGCCCAGGGTGGCGCGGCCGCCGCGTGCCGGACGATGCCACGAGCGTGCTCCGGTGGCCTGAGTGGCTGGCAGCGGCCGGGTACGCGCGCCCGCGGCTGCGCGTGAATCCCGATGATCTGGCGGCCATCCTCCCCACCGGGGGGACCACGGCCCCTTCGCGGGCCGTCATGCTCACCCACCGCAATCTCGTGGCCAACACCGTGCAGACGCGCCACTGGTTCGCCAACGCCCGCGAGGGGCACGAAGTCGTCCTCGCCGCCCTCCCCCTAAGCCACGCCTACGGCCTCATGACCTGCCTCACCGTGCCCGTGGCCCTGGCGGCCTCCGTGGTCTTGCTCACCGCCTTCGACCCCGAACAGGTGGCCCGCACGATCCAGCATGAGCGCCCGAGCCTCTTCCCCGGGGTGCCGGCCATGTACGTGGCCCTCAACGCCCTGCCCGACGTCCGCCGCTACGGGTTCGACTCCATTACGGCCTGCTTGAGCGGCTCCACCGGGCTCCCCCTGGAGGTGCAAGAGGCGTTCGAGAAGCTCACCAGGGGGCGGCTGGTGGAGGGGTACGGCCTGACCGAGGCGTCGCCCATCACTCACGCCAACCCCCTCTTCGGCACCCGCAAGGTGGGCACCATCGGCGTGCCGTTGCCCAACACGGACGCCCGCATCGTCCACTTGGACGACCCCGACCGGGTTCTGGGCCCCGGGGAGATCGGCGAGCTCCAGGTGAGGGGGCCTCAGGTCATGCGGGGGTACTGGCAGGACGAGCGGGCGACTGCCGCTGCCCTGCGCCCTGACGGGTGGCTGCGCACCGGAGACTTGGCCCGCGTGGACGCCGACGGCTTCTTCCAAGTGGTCGAGCGCCGTGCCGACGCCGTGCGCGGCCCCGACGGCTCCCTGCTGCTGCCCCGGGATGTCGAGGAAGTCCTCTACGAGCACCCCGCCGTGCGCGAGGCTGCGGCGGTCATCATCCGCCGGGGGGAAGAGGTGACCGTGAGGGCGGCCGTTGTGCCGGCGGAGCCGGGCCACCCGCCTGACCCCGAGGCGCTGCGCGAGTGGCTGGCCCGCCGTCTGCCGCCCCACCTGGTGCCCGCGGAGATCGCCCTTCGCGAGGCCCTGCCCCGCACGCTGGTGGGCAAGGTGGTGCGGCGGGCGCTCTTCCCGTGAGCGGCGCTTGCGCCGGCCGTGGAAAGCAGTATACAATTGGGGTGTGGGGTGACCGCCCAAGGTGAACTGGAAAAGGAGTCCTGTCGTGAGCGCTGTCAACACCGTGGTGAACGTTTCCCCGGACGTGATCGCCCTGAACCGGCTGGCCTTTGGCCCGCGCCCCGGCGACTTGGAGACCTTTCGGAGCTTGGGCGCCTCTCCCGAGGAGCAACTGGCCGCCTACTTGGAAGCCCAACTGGCTCCGGAGACCATTGACGATGCCGCCTGTGAGGCCCGGCTGGCCGCGCAACAGTTCCGCACGCTGGGGAAGTCGCTGGAGACCCTGTGGCAAGACCACTTTGTGAACGGCAACTCACCCCCGTCTGACTTCACCGGTTCGCCCTGGGAGTGGCGCACCCTGCCCGTCCGTGAGACCGAGGCCGCCACGTTCATTCGCGCAATTTACAGTGAGCGCCAGTTGTTCGAGGTGATGGTCGAATTCTGGCACCACCACTTCAGCGTCTACGCGTGGGACTATTGGATTGGACCTGTTTTCGTCCACTACGACCGGGATGTCATTCGCGCCCACGCCCTGGGCAACTTCCGCGAACTCCTGGAAGCCGTGGCCCGCAGCCCGGCCATGCTCTTCTACCTGGACAACGCCACCAGCTCCCGGGCCGGCCCCAACGAGAACTACGCCCGGGAGCTCTTCGAGCTCCACACCATGGGCGCTGAAAACTACTTGGGCGTCCGCCGGCAGGATACGGTGCCCGGCTACCCCGACGCCCCCGTGGGATACGTGGACGACGACGTGTACGAGACGACCCGCTGCTTCACCGGCTGGCGGGTGGCCGACGGCCGGTGGGGGGCGCCGAATACCGGGCTGTTCTACTACGACGACGACTGGCACGACCGCTTCCAGAAGCGGGTGCTGGGGCGCTACATCCCCCCGGACCGTGGCATCGAGGATGGCATCGAGGTGCTCGACGCCCTGGCCTCACATCCCGGCACCGGGCGGCACATTGCCCGCAAGCTCTGCCGGCGCCTGGTAAGCGACACGCCGCCGGAGAGCCTGGTCCAGAGGGCGGCCGATGTCTTCACGGCCAACTGGCAGGCGCCCGATCAGATCAAACAGGTGCTCCGCACCATTGTGCTCTCCGACGAATTCCGCACCACGTGGGGGGCGAAAGTGAAGCGCCCCTTCGAGCTGACCGTGAGCGCCCTGCGGGCATTGCAGGCTGATGTCGTCCCCACCTCCTCCTTTCTCTGGTGGTATGGCCAGATGGGCCAACCCCTCTTCGCCTGGCGGGCGCCCAACGGCTACCCCGACGTGGCCCCGCCGTGGACCGGTTCGGTCTCCCTGCTCAGCCGGTGGCGCTTTCTCAACCGCCTCTTCGTGGGGCTGGACGGGGTCCAGATAGATGTGCTGGGCCAGACGCCGGCCGAGCTCCAGACCCCGGACGAGCTGGTGGACTTCTGGGCCCGCCGCGTGTTGGGGCGCGCCCCCGATGACGCCACGCGCCGCGAGGTGGTGGACTTCCTGGCCCAAGGGCGCAACCCCGATTTGCCCCTTCCTGACGAGGAGCGCACAGGGCGCCTGCCCTACATGGTCGCCCTGCTGTTGATGAGTCCCGATTTCCAGTGGCGTTGAGAGCGAGGAGGAGCCGCGATGCCCGACCTGACCCGCCGCCAGTTTCTCGTTGGCTGTTCGGCCGCCATTGCCGCCATGGCCGGCGCGCGGTTTGGCACATTGGCGTGGGCCAACCCGGAGTCGGACACCACGTCTGAGGTTCTGGTGATCGTCTTTCTCCGGGGCGGCTGTGATGGGCTCAACATTGTGCCGCCCGTGGCCGGGGAGGACCGCCAGTATTATGAAACAAAGCGCCCCTCGCTCCAGGTGCCGGCCTCGGGCAGCGGGGCGGCTCTTCCCCTCGACGGCCGGTTCGGCTTCCACCCGGCTTGTGCCCCCCTCCACGACCTCTATCAGGACGGCAAGCTGGCCCTGGTGCTTGCCGTGGGGCTCACGGTGGACACGCGCAGCCACTTCGACGCCATGGACTACATCGAGCTGGGCACGCCGGGCCGCAAGGACACGGGCACGGGCTGGCTCACCCGCTACTTGGCCTCGTCGCCGCACATTTCGTCCGCCCTGCTCCTGCCGGCCGTTGCCGCCGGCACACTGCGCCCCACGGCCCTGCTCGGCGCCGACCAGGCCGTGGCCCTCAACGACTTGGACACGCTCTCCTTCTACGGCCACTGGCGCTATCGCGATGCCCAGCGCTTGGCCCTGCGCCACATGTACGAGAGCGCCACTTCGTGGCTCCACAGCGCCGGCGTCCAGACGCTGGACTTGGTGGACATCGTCGAGGCCCGCAGGCCCCCATCGTACACGCCGGCCAACGGCGCCGTCTACCCGGACACGAGCTTTGGCAACAAGCTCAAGGTCCTCGCCCAGCTCATCAAGATGGACGTGGGGCTCCACGTGGCCACGATCGACCTGGGAGGATGGGATACCCACGCCTACCAGGGCGACGGCAGCGGCGGGTACTTCGCCTCCCTGTTGGACGAGCTCGCCAGGGGCCTGGTGGCCTTCTACACCGACCTTGACGTGGGCTACACCGACCGGCTGACCGTGGTGGTGCTCAGCGAGTTCGGGCGCCGGCTGCGCGAGAACGCCAACGCCGGCACCGACCACGGCCACGGCAACGTGATGATGGTGCTGGGCAACCGGGTGAACGGCGGAATCCACGGCCGGTGGCCCGGTCTCCACGAGGACCAACTCTACGACCGGGCCGACTTGGCCGTCACCACCGACTACCGGCGGGTGTTGAGTGAGATCGCCATCCGCCGGCTCCAGAACCCCAACTTGGGCGCCATCTTCCCGGGGTACACGGGATACGAGCCCTTGGGCGTCGTCCAGGGGGACGATCTGCCCCCTCAGTACGGAACCCCGGAGCGCCGAGTCTTCTTGCCGATGGTCGTCCGCTAAGACACAAAGGAGTGTCTGCCATGATGCGCCAGTTCTTCCTGACCCTCTCCCAGAGCCGCCCCGTGGAGACCACCGTCTCCCGCGTGGGGCCGGTGCGCCGCATGACCCGCCGCTTCGTGGCCGGGGAGAGCCGCGCCGAGGCCCTACACGTGGTGCGGGCCCTCAACGCCGACGGGCTGGCCGTGGCCCTCGACTACTTGGGGGAGAGCGTTGCCGACCCGGACGAGGCACGCGCCCACGCCGACGAGTACGTGGCCCTGTTGGAGGCCATCCGCGCCGGCGGGCTCAACAGCGACGTGTCCCTCAAGCTGACGGGCATGGGGCTAGACGTGGACGAGGAGCTGTGTTACCACCACGTGCGCCGTGTTGTCGAGCTGGCAGACCGCTGCGAGAACGTCGTCGAAATCGACATGGAGTCCAGCGCCTACGTGGAGGCCACCCTGCGCATCTACAAGCGCCTCCTCCAGGAGGGGTTTCGCAATGTGCTGGTGGCCATCCAAGCCTACCTCTACCGCAGCGAGCAGGACGTGCGCGAGCTCATCGCCTTGGGAGGGCGGGTCCGGCTGGTCAAAGGGGCTTACGCCGAGCCGCCCGACGTGGCCTTCCCCCACAAGCGGGACGTGGACGCCAACTTCGTGCGCCTCATGCGCCTCATGCTGAGCCCCGAGGCGCGCGCACAGGGGTTCTTCGCCGCCATCGCCACCCACGACGAAGCCATGATCCGCGCCACCGTCGAATACGTCCGCGAACAGCGCATCTCCCCGGAGGAATTCGAGTTCCAGATGATCTACGGCATCCGCCGTCGGCGCCAACGTGAGCTGGCCGCCGACGGCTACGCCGTGCGGGTCTACGTGCCCTACGGCACCCACTGGTATCCCTACTTCATGCGCCGCCTGGCCGAACGGCCGGCCAACCTCCTCTTCCTCCTCCGACACGTGATCGAGCTGCCCGGGAGAAAGAGCGCATGAGCCGTTCGTCCGGCCGTGGTGACCTCCCGACGTGAGGGAGAGCCCCCTCTCCCTCACCCCTCATCGTCTGTCGCCTTCGGACCTTTGACACGATGTGCGCCTTCCGGTACAATCCAAAACATACGACCACATCGGCCGGTCAACGAGGGCACATGTAGGGTGAAAAACGATGAGTCTACCCAAGTCCAGCCATGACATCCGTCGGACGTTCCTGGAGTACTTCGCGCAGTTGGGCCACGAGATTGTGCCCAGCTCCTCGCTCGTACCTGCCGGTGACCCCACGTTGCTCTTCACGAACGCCG
>Ga0256839_1001944_pt1 | contig 24025 bp, 23 predicted proteins | sample 354166metaG_FD_185968 | JGI IMG/M metagenome (GOLD analysis project Ga0256839, IMG submission 185968) | Hydrothermal vent microbial communities from Mid Atlantic Ridge, Atlantic Ocean - 354-166 | ecosystem: Environmental > Aquatic > Marine > Hydrothermal vents | place: Atlantic Ocean: Mid... | reverse complement strand
CGCCGGAAGCCTCGCTGGTGCGTGGAGTTACGGCGAACTCTGTCCCCGAGCCCATGGAGTACTGGTTGTAAACAAAAACGCCACCGCAGTTTGCGATGGCGTTTGAAGCTCCCCGAAGTCAGCGCAATCCAAACTCGGGTACTGGTGAACGGGTCGAGAGGAAGTGCTCAGGCTGTAAACCACAGATTGGCATCGCTGTCTATCCCGCGAAGCGGGCCGCGTGTCAATCCTTTTTCTCAGTTTTGTAGCATGGTGGTGTCTCCGAATGATATTTCCTGTCCCAAGCTCCTCAGTGGATATCGGCTGAACTCCCACTTGTTACTGATGCCTTGAATATCACATTGCCGCAACATGATTTCATACCCTCGCCAGTTCATGTGCCTGCCGAATCATCGGCATAACTTTATCAATGTCGCTCGACTCCCAGATGGGAACATTCACGCCACCCTCATATTGGGCGTAGAAGAAAAACTTGCGCTCGGAGGTGTCCTTCGCGATCCCGTGAGGATCCTCGATCTCGTTGAAGTCAAGTGCGAGCAGGAGATTGACCCGATTCTTCCTTGGGAGCACTTCCATAAAGAATGTTGGACTGTGGTAGCTCACCGATTTCTTCTCGGCGAGCTCGATAATGTCGCCATCCATCTCCTGGACATGAATACGGAGTGCCTCGAACAGTTCTCGGGCCTTCTGGCTCATCTGGACCTTTGCAACATCCCTTCGTTTCGCCTGTGCTCGCATTTCCTTATGTTCGGCTTTCTCCACGAGTGTCTTGTCAACCTCCAGGCAGGGCCATATCAAGAGTGACCGGGACGCGAGTTCTTTGCCTCGGGTCTCCATCTCGGCTTGCGTCCACCGTGACTGCTCGCGGACATACTTGTTCAGACGGACCGAACTCTCCTCGAAGCCGCCGCTGATCGTCTTCTTCTTGTCGAAGGGGTGATCGGAATACTTGCTGTTGTACCCCGTGAGTGTCAGGTTGCCGAGTCGATGCAGCCATTCTCGCTGGACCTCATGCCAAGACTCGCCGAGCATCTCACGCCACTCTGGCCCGAGATTGTCGTTCTGCGGCATGATGTGCTCGATCGAATACTTGCTCGTGTCAGTGGGCTCATTGCTGCTGTGGTTTTCCAGTCTGTCGAGCAACTCGAAGCAGACCCGTTTGCCGTAGAGTTCTCTCGTTTCGAGAGCCTTGCGGAACGCTTCATCGTCAGGAAAACGATAGTTGTCGTGCTGTCGGGCCAGGCCAACGGCCAGCGACTCAAGGGGGTGTGTCTCATCGATCCGATAGGCCAGGTTTGCGAACACCTGCCAATAGCCGCGAGTCTGATGACCGCAAATGGACCGCCTGAACACATAGCTCTCGATGAGTTCGATCGTCTGAACGAACTCATCTGTTGACAGTGTACCCAGCCGGTCGTGGCAATCGAAAAGGCTCATGATCAGCGTCGCGGGCACATCAACTTGACGACGGAGCCGAGCGAGTGGCTCGCGCAATGCGTCCGGGGCCTGGCCTCCCAGGCTAAACGCGGCGTGATAGCGGGCGAAGCGAAGCAGCTCCTCCAAGAATGCATCAAGTCCCACCGGATTCGAGCCGAGCGAGCCAAACTCGCGTCTGAACGCGAAGTAGATTTCGTCGGCTTTCTCCTGCTTGCTTGCCCGCGTCTGTAGCGCGAGATAGTCGCGTACGAAGGCATCGAATGTCCGTTCGGACCCGCGGAAGAGGCTCTCGATCTTGCACCAGTAGGTTTCGTAGAGCCGCGTCTGATCCTTTTCGGACAGGCGCATCAGGATGAAGTTGCGAATCAGGTCTGCCTGGCTCAGATCCATCCCGGTGCTGTTCAGGCTCTCGAAGATGAGTTGTGGATCGTCCACACCTCGATCAAGCGTGACATCGACGACGATCAGTCGGCCAACGCCGCGGTACACCGTTTCTGGATCGGCTTCGAGCAACTGCTCACGGAAATACTCGTAGTTATCACGGATACGCTCGGAAATCTGCTCGGGCATTTCATCCCGGTCGAGGATCGCTCGGAGCGTGGTCTGATCGTGCCGTCGCAGAACCAGTTTGTGCTCGCGGTCGCCCTCTTCTTGGACATTCCGGAGGAAGTACGCTTCGACTTTCTTGGCTGTGGGGCCATCATCGCTGCCTGTCCAGCCCGTCTCCATAATGTGGTCACGCAGAGCCGCCATGAGCAGGGTCAGCGTCGTCACACGCTGCTGGCCGTCTATGAGTAGCCATCTTGTAAAGCTCGACGAGATCTCTTCCGTTGAGATGTAGACGACCGAGCCGAGGAAGTGCCCCCGATCACTGGTGTCGTCGGCGATATGGAGAATATCCTTCCAGAACTGCTCACACTCGGCCTCAGTCCAGCTGTAATCGCGTTGAAAAACAGGGATGATATACTGGGCCGCGCTGTTGATAATCTTTGTGAACTGGTTGTGGATGGCTCTCATCTCATAATCTCACTCTTCTATCGATCCGAATGCCACGGGCATTGGCAAGTTTTCATTTTCCAGAAGCCGATTTCAATGGCATGCTGCAATCCTTATCCGATCACGATGCCCAATCTTTACACAAGACTTCGGCTTGCTCCAAGACTAGTTCTGTTGCTCGCTGTTCTAAATCGGGGGGATATCCGTACTGTCGCAACAATCGCTTGACCATCACGCGGATCTTTGCCCTCGCGTTCTCGCGAACCTGCCAGTCAATCGTGACATTTCGTTTTACACGATCGACCAGTTCTTGGGCGAGAAGCCGCAACTTCTCGTCGCCGATGACTTCTTGAGCACTGTCGTTGTCTGCCAAAGCGTCGTAGAAAGCAATTTCGTCTTCATTGAGGCCGAGGTCGTCACCCCGGGTTTGTGCGGCTCTCATCTCCTTGGCCAGTGCGATCAACTCCTCGATGACCTGTGCGGCTTCAATCGCTCGATTCTGGTATTTCCGAATCGACGCTTCGAGCATCTCGGCAAACGAGCGGGCCTGCACGACATTCTTCCGCATCCGCGTCTTGATATCATCATTAATAAGTCGCTTGAGCAACTCCAGCGCAAGATTCCGCTGTGGCAACTTGCGGACATCAGCGAGGAACTCATCGGAGAGAATCGAAATATCTGGTTTGTTCAACCCAGCAGCCGCGAAGATATCGACGACCTCGGTGGGATAGACCGCCCGTGACACCAACTGCCGAATCGCCGATTCGATATCTTCGGGTGAGCGTTGAGACTCGGACGCTGTGACTTTCACGATCGCGGTTCGGATCTCCTGGAACAACCCGACCTCGTCTCTGATCGCCATCGCTTGATCGTGTGGAATCGCAAGTGCAAAGGCCTTTGACAGAGCCGAGACGGCCTGCACATATCGGCGCTTACCATCATCCAGTCCAAGAACGAACTCCATCGCTTCGGCAATGCCGGACATGCGCTTGGCTGGCTCGGCTTGAAGCACCGCTTGATAGTCGAAGCCATGCAACATGTCGCACACAACCTCGTACTTCTCCATCATGACTTCGACGGCCTTGTCGAGATCAATTGCAGCCTTACCCTTGCCGCCACTTGCAGTGTAAGTGTGGAGTGCTTTCTTGAGGGCATCAGCAATCCCAAGGTAGTCCACGACCAGTCCGCCCGGCTTGTCGCGGAACACGCGGTTCACCCGAGCGATGGCCTGCATCAGGTTGTGCCCAACCATCGGTTTGTCGATATACATTGTGTGCATGCTCGGACAGTCGAAGCCGGTCAGCCACATGTCCCGGACGATCACCAGTTGGAGCGAATCTTGAGCATCCTTGAATCGCTTGGCGATATCTTCTCGCTGCGTTTTTGAACGGATGTGTGGCTGCCATGCCTGTTCGTCAGACGCTGAGCCACTCATGACGACCTTGATCGCACCTTTCGCCTCGTCTTCATCGTGCCATTGTGGGCGTAGTTTGATGATGGCGTTGTAGAGATCGACACAGATCCGCCGCGACATGCAAACAACCATTGCCTTGCCGTCCATCGCTTCGAGTCGTTTCTCGAAGTGATCGACGATATCCTGTGCCACCATCCCGATGCGTTTCTCCGAACCAACCATCGCCTCGAGAGCAGCCCATTTGGTCTTGAGCTTCTGCTTATCGCTTTCCTCTTCGCCCTCGGTGATCTCCTCGAACTCGGGGTCAAGGGTTGGCTTCTCCTCCTCGTTGAGCTCCAGTTTGGCCAGGCGAGATTCGTAATAGATCGGCACAGTCGTGCCGTCCTCGACCGCACGCAGGATGTCGTATTTGTCGATGTATTCACCAAAGACCGCGGGTGTGCTCTTGTCGTCGAGTTCCAGCGGCGTGCCCGTGAAACCAATGAACGAGGCATTGGGGATGGCATCGCGCAGGTACTTGGCCATGCCGTACTTCTTCTCGCCGGTCTTGCGATTGATCTTGGCCTCAAAGCCATAATGGCTTCTGTGTGCCTCATCAGCGATCACCACGATGTTTCGGCGTTCGCTGAGCGATTCTCCTCCCTCAAACTTCTGCATCGTCGTAAAGACCACCCCCCCGGATGCGACCTGCAACAAACTCTTGAGATGCTCCCGGCTCTCGGCCTGCACGGGCTTTTGCCTGAGCAGTTCGCTGTTGATGCTGAAGGTGCCGAAGAGTTGGTCATCGAGATCGTTCCGATCGGTGATGATGACAAGCGTCGGGTTCTCCATCGCCGGGTGCGCGATGATCTTCCCGGCATAAAACACCATCGAGAGGCTCTTGCCCGAACCCTGCGTGTGCCAGATGACTCCGGCCTTCTTGTCGCCGTCCGGTCGGCTCGCTTCAACGGTGGTATCGACCGCCTTGTTGACCGCCCAGTACTGGTGATACGCCGCGGCCTTCTTGACGATCGACTTCCCGTCATCCTCGAAGGTGACATAGTGCAGGATGTAGTCGAGGAATCGGTGCTTCTCGAACACGCCTCGGATGAGCACTTCGTGCTGGATTTGGGAGACGGGGGCAACCGTCTGGCCGTCCACCGTCCGCCAGGGCATGAACCGATCCCACCCAGCAGTGATCGTACCCATCTTGGCTGAGAACCCGTCCGAGATCACCACAGCCTCATTGGTGGCAAACAACGACGGGATGTCGTTCTTGTAAGTCTCGATCTGGTTGAACGCGTGGCGAAGGGTGGTCTTCTCTTCCGCCGGGTTCTTGAGTTCGATCACCGCCATCGGCAGCCCGTTGACAAACACCACAACATCCGGCCTGCGGTTCCTCTTGTCCTCGATCACCGTGAACTGGTTGACCACGAGGAACTCGTTGTCGTCCACCTTGGCCGGGTCGCGTTCGATGAGCCAGACCTTGCCGTGCCGCTCCTGCCCGTTGTCTCTCCATGAGACATCGACGCCGTCGGTGAGCAGGCGATGGAAGGCGCGGTTGTTGACGATCAGCGACGGGCTGTCGGCACGGGTAACGATGCGAACCGCCTCGTTGATAGCCTCGTCGGGCACATCAGGATTGATGCGGCAGAGAGCCGCACGGAGCCGCTCGGCGAGGATGACCTGGCCGTAGTCCACCCGCTCGGGAGCGTCGCCGTCCGGGGCGATCTGTGGGCCGTGGACATAGTCGTAGCCGAGCTCACGGAAGGTATCGACCGTGGCGATCTCGAGTTGGGATTCGTCGAGATAGCCGGTCATGCTGTTCCTTCCTTGTCTCCTGCAGGATCGACGAGATTCTTCATCGCCGCGTAATGGCCAGAGTCTTCCGATTTGATCAGCGCCAGAATCTCCTGAAGGATCGATCTGGACTCGCCGAGAACCGACGGATCATGTTCTGGTTGCCCCGTCCCCGGACCGTGCGAGTATGTCTGCACGAAATTCAGGATGCGACCCTTCCTCGCTTCATCGGAGGTGGCGACCTCCCGCAGAGCTCCCCACATATTGTCGAAGGCATCGGGATGCCGAAACGCCAAGAAGCTTTCCAGCAAGCGTCGAGCAATATTCGGCATTCCATAGCATGCTTCTAGGCCTTCGGGTGTCGGCCCGTGGGCAAACCGATACACAGAGGCGAAGAGGAAGTGATATTCGGACTCGTACTTGTAAAGCAACTGATCTAGGGGGCGAAGTGCCGATGCCCGCTTCCCGTCTTGTTCTACGCACTCGAGCATAAAGAACCGCGCCGGTTGTTTGGTGCTGTCTTTGCTTCTCTGGCCGGGAACATATCTCAGCCAGTTGCGCACCTGGCGGAAGAACGCGAAGTTGTGTGTGAGCACGAAGATTTGACCTGCGTCTGCCGTACGGGCCCGTATCAGGCTGAACGCCAAGTGCATGGCGTTGGCGTCAAGGCTGGACACAGGGTCATCGAGCACGACAACACCATTCGGAGGGTCAAAGTCTCGCCCATTGAGTGACTTCAGGAAGTACAGCAGTGCAATCGCCGTCATCTCCCCCTCACTGAGCATCAGAGCGGGCTTGCCGTGCCTCGTGATGCTGTAACCCGTGTCCTTGATGGCCAACTGAATGTCGCCGTGCCCGAGATAGCGTTTCAGATCCTCATTCAACTCTTCTGCGGGCTGCTGGTGTTCCCGGATCTCCCGCTCAATCTCAGTGACCTTGGCTTTGAGTTGTTCGATCCCATCCTGAATGGGTTTGATCGCGGTCAAAGCTGTCTGTACGGCATCCCGCAGCTGAACATACTCATCCAAGGTCTCAGCGATCATGTCCAAAGCCAGCTTGTCTCGTGCAGTATTGACTCGACTGGCAAAGTCATCGGAGGCCTTGTTGTGACTACGGATGACTTCGTTCACGCATTCAACGGCATTTGCGTCAACAGAAGGCACTGGCACGGTCAGTGAAGAAGCCTTGAACGGCTGAGCTTTCTTCCCATTCAGCGCCTCAATCAAGGTGCCAATGAATGAACGGACTGTTGCGAGAGCATCTCGATGCGTCTTCTCAGCAGCGTCGTAGTCATCGGAGAGATCGTCGTAGAACACGGCACGATCAGGAATCTGAAGGTCATCCGCCTGTTTTCGGGTCGTCTCCAGAGCCTGAATCTGATCATTGATCGATTTCAGGAGTCGCTCGTATTCAGCGTTGAAATGTGCATCGAGAGCTGCCAGCCGACCTTCTGGCAACGGCTGCTCGCAGAACAGACACTTGTTCGCCTTGTGATCTTTGTGCAATCCAAGGCCGTCGCGGACCCACTCGGCGAGCTCGGAGTCATCCTTCAACGCCTGAATTGCTGAGGAGGTGACCGTCGTGCCCAGCAAGCCTTGCACTGAATCTGCCAGCCCCTTGAGGTCGGGGAGCGTGAAAGCCACCAACGGCACCTTCGCCTTTGGTGTCGCGCGGTGTTGTGCAATGAGTTTGTCCCGGGCCGATTCGTCGAGTCGGTGGGCAGCTGCGTCCCCATCGGTTGCCATCTTCTGCGCACGCCCTTGGTAGTCGGTCTTGTTGTAGTTGTTGTATGCGTTTTCACCCGATGCCCGAAGCATGTCCTTGATCACCTTCGCGCGATCAGTACAGTGCTTTTCAAACTCCGTTTCGGTGCGCCTCTGCGTCGTCGTTGCGTTTTGGAACTCCCCCTCCTTCGTCCCACACTCAGTCCTGAGCTTGTCTGCTTCTTTCTGCTTCTCGACGCTGTCCTTTCCCACCACGAAGATCGGCGGAACATCGCCGCCGCCAATCGGGAAGATGCTCTCGTTGACATACTCCCGATTGAACACTCGAATCTGCAGCGTGGACTGTGGGAAATCATCTCCCTTGATCTCGTGTCCATCGATCCGAAGTGTGACTTCGCCTTCCATCGTTGGAGTGCGGCGATGCTCGATATCACGGAGCAGCCGACTCAGGGTTGTTTTTCCCGAACCATTCCAGCCGTAGATCAAGTTGTACCGCCCGAAGTCGGTGAGGTTGGTGGGCCACGAGAAATCGCGGAACACGCCGTAGCCACGCAGCCGAGAGATGCGGTCGATAGGCATCACACCACCTCCACAGACGCAGTCTCGATCACTCTCACGAAGAGTGTGTAAAAGCATTGGCGCAGCGTCTTCATGCTTCCCCTCGATTGTTCTGTGTGTAGTGATCCCAGTGTTTGAGGAGAAAACCCCTCATGCCTCCCTTGGGGTTGTAGCTTGGATACAACTTCCTGAACTCAGTTTCTGCATGAGCCAGCGAGGTGATGGGAAGAAGCTTTGTGTGAACAGCAAGATAAAGCAGCCCGATCGAAGGAGATCGTGATTCACCTTGATTGCAATGAACCAGCACACGGCCACCGGATTGGAGAGCCGTATCGACGAAACCAAGCGCTGCATCAATAATCTCTTTGGGGATATAGGCCGGGTCGGCGGCGTCAATGAGATTCAAGAACAATCGATCACCGCGAACAGCGATAAGATATTCGGGATGGGTCTTTGGAGCAGATCGTCCGGTATAGCCCAGAAGCTTCCGATGATATGGTTCCTTGCACGCATGAACGACATGCCAGCCGCCCTCGCGTTTGACGATCGTTTCGTAATCAGCCTCACTGCCGATAAACAGATTGTTGGAAACTTCAATCATCTCACCACCTCCTCAACCAGTTCCTCGGCCTCGGGGACTTCGAGCTCGCCGCTCAGGAGTTTGGGGAGAAGGGTGTCGCGCATCAGCCCAAGTGTCCGGGCTTGCTTCAACGCGGTGATTCGGCGATCGAGTGTCGCTCCGATGATCTCTGTTGCACGATCCATGAGTGGGATGGGTGGGACAGCGAGTTTGGCGTCGGCCAAATGGTGACGCTGGATATGTCCCATCGTTGTGGCCTTGTCGGCTGCGATGCGTTGGAACTCTTCGAGATGGTGCTTCGTCGCGTGGTAGTAGTACCACTTCGGATACTCCGATGAAGTGACCTTGAAGACATGCTGGTTCAGGATGCCTCGGCCGTTGCACCAGATCGTGACCAGCAGGCTGCCGGACCATGAAAACAGGATGTCACCGTCATCGACGAAGTACTTGGGCTTCACATGGAGATTGGCACGATTGGAGTTGGCCGTGATGCCTTGCCGCAGCTCGCGGATTTTGATCACGGGCAGGGAGTTCTCGCCTTCGATTGGCGGGTGTTTCTGGCAGGCTAAACCATTCAGGTAGTGTGCGATCTTGTCAAGTGGCTTCACCTCCCACCCCTTCGGGATTTGGCCGAGTTCGGAGTCTTCGAGGCGATCGGGGAAGAGGGCGGCGAGGGGGGCGGGGAGGCCGGGGTCGCGGCCGGCGGCTTTGGCGCAGGTGGGGTCGAAGTCGATGAACCACGACTTGAACAACGCCTGGGCCATCCGCTCGAGCGTCCGGTTCATCCGCCGATTCAACTCGATCTTGTCGTCCAAAGAGCCGAGGATCGAAGCGATGCGACGCTGGGTGGGGATATCCGGTAAAGTGATGTGCATCGCCCGCTGATCCCGCAAGCTCACATACTCGGCCATGTCGGTCTGGCCCGATACGCTCTTGAACTGGTTGAAGAAATCCCGCGAGTTCATCCAGTAGTAGAGCCAGTTGGGGTCGATCCGGTCTGGGTTCAACGACCGCCAGAAGCACAGCTGCGGTGCGTAGACAAAACGCGGAGTACCCGGGCGTACCAGCGCGAAGCGACCCACCGTCCCCTTCGAGGTAAAGACTACATCGCCCGGTTGACTGATCTTGATGCCGACACGGCCCAGGTCTTCTTCAGGAAAGCGATCTGCACCGTTGAAGTGGAAGCCGTCCTTGATGTTTTGGGCTCGGGCGAACGGGATTCCATGCGTGGCCAGTTCGATGTTCTTAGCGCGATACCCGTCATTGATGACGAGTTCGCCAGAGTCAATCAGCGATTGAACGGAGATGCGTGTTCCGTTATTCAACATGGCCCAGCACCTCCTCATTCATAAGGGCAGTCCTCCGATCAGATCACCTATGCGCTGGACGAGCCCCGCACAACTCCCGATGGTTGCGGCAACTTTCACGCTTTCCCATGCGGAAGCAATGATGCTGTGGTTTGGTTCAGGCTTCGCGAGTTGTGACTGAATGGTGTCAATGTCAGCCACGAACGACATCTTCACCGGCTCGGGCGATTCAGATTTCGTGATCGCATCGCGCAGTTCCACTAGGGCTTCGCCCAATTCTGAGAACTGCGCATTGATCTGGTTGCCGTCTCCAAGTGTGATGATGTTCTGGCCAGTGGCATTGATGTTGATACCGTGAAATTTTGGCATTGTAAATTCTCCAGGACCCTCGATCTTATCGATGCCCGGAGCAGTGATCTTGAAAAAGCTAGTTGAGGAGGGAACAACCGTACCGCTTGGTGCAGTAAATGACTTCTCTACAGTGTCTTCCTCGACCCAACCTTGGCTGATAAGATAAGTCAGATTGCTCTGAACTTCCTGTTGAGTAAGTTGATGCGCTGCTTTGAGTTCCTTTTTAATATCACTGATCTTAACAGCCGACCCCTTTTTCCCACGAGCACTGGTGGCGTTCTTGTTTCGGTCGTAGAAATATTGGAGCATGAGATGGCGAATCTCATTATTCGATCGTTGCGGTCGAGTCGTCTTTTTCTTAGCCATAATCGAGAGCCTCCAGATTCTGCTGGATGGTGTTGTCGAGTGTGCAGACCTCGGCTCTCCGTGCGCGGCTTGGTGCGTTCATGAGCCGCCCTCCTTCGGCTTGCGCTTCCGAGTGGTCTTCTTCTTGCTGCTGCGGGTTTTCTTTGGCGTCGACTCGATCTGCTTTACTTCCTCGATGGCCTTGTCAAAATCGCTCGTCGGCTGTGCGGCTTCGAGCCGGCGGCGTTCTTCCTCGTGCTTGGCAAACTCGGCGCGGGCGTGCTTTCTGGCGAGTTCGTGGGAGATGCTCCCCGCGTGGGTGAGGATGTTTCGCTCGTTGAACTCGAGGAAGGCATCAAGTTTGGCGATCCAGTCGGCCATGTTCATCGGCTTGCGACGGCTGGCCTGGTCCTCGGCGTAGTCCAGATACATCGAGACGATCCGGTTGAGTTCGCGGATTTCCTCTTCGGTGAGGTAGTTCTTGGCGACAGCGACATCGCCCTTGCGGATGGGGCCGGAGGGGGCGTTCTTCCAGGTGGTGAGCCCCATGTTGGGTTGGGCGGCATCGGCTCGCTGTTGGATGATTTCGGCTGCGGTGTGGCCGTGGATCGCCCAGTGGAGCTTGTTCTGGACGGTGGCGAAGAAGGTCTGGCAGAGTTCGGCGTTGGGGTCGTAGTCGATACTGGTGGCGAAGATGTCGGTGATCTTTTGGTAGAACAGCCGCTCGGAGGCGCGGATGTCGCGGATGCGTTCGAGGAGCTCGTCGAAGTAATCAGCCCCGATCGTACGGCCTTCTTTGAGGCGTTCGTCATCGAGGACGAAACCCTTGACGAGCAGATCGCGGAGCTGGGCGGTGGCCCACTGGCGGAAGATCGTGCCCCGGGCCGAGCGGACTCGGTAGCCGACGGCGAGAATGGCGTCAAGGTTGTAGTGGTCGATCGAGCGGGCGACCTCGCGTTTCCCCTCGATTTGAACTATCCGGAAACTCCGGATAGTTGCCTCACGGTCGAGTTCGCCCTCGGCGTAAATGTTTATCAGGTGCTCGTTTACGGTCTTGACCGAGACTTGGTACAGGTCGGCCATGAGGCGTTGGGGGAGCCAGACGGTGCGGCCTTCGAGCCGGACCTGGAGGCGTGTTGCCCCGTCGTGGTAGATCAGGAGCTGGCCGGAATCGGGGGAGTTGGGCTGGTCATTCGGCATATCCGAGGGCCTCCAGATTCTGCCGGATGGTGTTGTCGAGGTCCTGGGCCTCGGCCATCTGCTCGTAGAGTTCGGCGGAGAGTTCGGCCATCTTCTCCTCGAAGGGGATGCCGTCGTCTTCGATCTCTTCTGCGCCGACGAATCGGCCGGGCGTGAGGACATGGCCGTGGGCTTCGATCTCTTCCAGCGTGGCGGACTTGCAGAACCCGGCGATGTCCTCGTACTCGCCCGCGTCCTTTTCGCCTCGCCAGGCGTGGTAGGTGCGGGCGATCTCGGCGAGGTCTTCGGGTGAGAGTTCGCGGTGGGTGCGGTCGATGAGATGGCCCTTCTTGCGGGCGTCGATGAAGAGGGTCTTGCCTTGTCGTGCGTGGAAGCCGCGGGCCTTGTCGGTGCCCTTGTTGCGTGTGAGGAACCAGAGGCAGACGGGGATCTGTGTGGTGTAGAAGAGTTGGCCGGGCATGGCGATTACGCAATCGACAAGGTCAGCCTCGATGATGGCCTTGCGGATGTCGCCTTCGCCGGAGGTGTTGCTGGTCAGTGAGCCGTTGGCCAAAATGAACCCGGCTGTGCCATGCGGTGCGAGGTGGTGGAGGAAGTGGAGAATCCATGCGTAGTTGGCGTTGCCGCCATCGACATGGATAAAGGAGCCGTCCTTCTGTTTGCGCTCGCCGCCGGGCGGGAGGGAGAAGTGGGCGTTGGAGCCGGACTGGTCGAAGCGACGCCAGCGGACATCGTTCTTGACCTTGGAGTAGCCCCAGTCCTCCATGTTGAAGGGTGGATTGGCGAGGATGAAGTCGGCCTTGAGGTCCTTGTGCTTGTCGTCGAGAAAGGAATCGCCCCATTGAATGTTGCCGTCGATGCCCCGGATGGCGAGGTTCATCTGGCAGAGCCGCCAGGTGGTGTAGTTGGATTCCTGGCCGTAGATGGCGATGTCGCGTTTGGCCTTGGTGCCGTTGCCATTGCCCGAGGCGTGGGCGGTGACGAACTTCAGGGCTTGAACGAACATGCCGCCTGAGCCGCAGCAGGGATCGAAGACGCGGCCCTTGTAGGGTTCGAGCATTTCGACGAGCAAACGGACGACGCAGGAGGGCGTGTAAAACTCGCCACCGCCTTTGCCTTCCTTCTCGGCGAACTTCCCGAGGAAGTATTCGTAGACGCGGCCGAGCACATCATGCTCTCGGCTTGCCTTGTCGCCAAGCCCGATTGTGGCGATGAGGTCGATCACTTCACCGAGGCGGCGTTTATCCAGTGCAGGACGGGCGTAGTCCTTCGGAAGCACGCCCTTGAAGGCTTTGTTTTCTCGTTCGAGGGCCGACATCGCGTTGTCGATCAGCGTGCCGATCTCTGCGCGTTTGGCGTTGTTCTGAAGGTAATCCCACCGGGCTTCGGGCGGCACCCACGGGATGTTGTCGGCGAGATACTCGTCCTTGTCTTCAGGGTCGGCGTGCTTGTTCTCAGATAGTGCCGTGTGCTTCTCGAGGAAGGCATCGGAGATGTATTTCAGAAAGATGAGGCCGAGAACGACATGCTTGTATTCGGCGGCATCCATATTGCCACGAAGCTTCTCGGCCGCCTGCCAGAGGCGGTCTTCAAAGCCGAGGTGTGCTGCGCTGTTCTTGGTCTTCTTGGTCTTCTTGGTTTTCGCCATCGTCGCTCCGTCCTATTTGTCACCCGCCGAAGTCCCAAGCGATCCAGTCGCGAGCCATTGATCGATCGTCGTCCGCAGGAACCGCCAGTGCCGCCCCACCTTCTGCCCCGGCACTCGGCCCTCTTGGGCGAGCTTGTAGAGCGACGACTTCGAGACCTGCAGATAGACTGCGAGGTCGTCGATGGTCATCACCTCCGGGGTCGGAGATGGCGGGTTGCCCTGACGGTCACCAGACATACGGAGAGTATGATAGCCGTTGCTGGTGGTGGCTGTGTGTTGTTCGGGGCGTGAACTGACATGATGGTGTCAGCGAACCGCATTGTGTCCCCATCACAAAGCATGGCCGTGGTGATGCCAATCTGGGCCGGCGATGCTAACCCGAGTGTTTGCAACGGTGTACGCATACCGAGCCATGCGGGCTACTTCTGGTTGTCGCTGCCCGAGCCGCTTATCGCACTGCTCGCTTGGGTCAGGTTCGATCCGTCGGAGGAGGATGAGCCTCCTGAGGACGATCCACCGCTCGAACTGCCGCCGGAGGAGCTTCCGGACGAGCTGTCGAAGCTTGAGCCGCTGGACTTGCTGCCGGAACTGCTGCCGAAGCCGGACCCACTTCCTGAACCGCTGCCGCTTCCTGAGCCTGACCCGCCGGAGGTGTTGCCGATGCCGCCGGAGAGGCCGGGCAGGTCGTTGTGGACCCAGGCCCCGTCGGCGAGGTAGGTGTTGGTGCCGGGGACGGTGATCGAGGCGGTGCGGACGCGGCCGGGGATGTGCTCAATGGTCGTGATGGGTTCCTCAGCCAGGTCGGGCGTGACGAGCATGTCGCCGATGCGGAGCAGGTCGGCGGAGCAGAAGCCCCAGGCATCGCCGCGGCGGATGAGGAAGGGGTGCTCGAAGGTCGCCTTGATGCGGCTGTTGATGACGAAGAAGCCGTCGTGCTCGCCGAGGGTGATTTGGGAGACGACTGCCTGACGGATGCGGGCGTCGTCGAGGCCTTCGGTGGATTGCCAGTCGTACTGGGCGCGGAAGGGCGCATCGACTTCGAGCCCGGGGACGGCCATCGAGAGGATTTGGTCGCCCGGCTGGAGCGATTCGATCGGGACGCGCCGGGTCGGGGTGACATGGACGAGCGTGCCGAAGAGGAAGCAGTTGGAACCGGAACCCCCACTTGAACCGCCGCTTGATCCGCCAGATGAGCCGCCGGAGCTGCCGCTGCTTGAGCCGCTCGATGAGCCGCTGGAAGACCCGCTTGATGAACTGCTCGACGAACTCGAAGCCGACGAGCTGGATGCGTTGGATGACCCGCCGCTTGAGCCACCACCGGATGAGCCGCCACCCGACGAGCCACCGCCGCTCGAACCTCCTCCCGAAGAACCGCCGCCTGACGAACCCGGTCCCGATGAACCGGGTCCGGACGAGCCCGCGGACGAACCGGGGCCGGAGTCGGTTGAACTGACAGCGGAACTCATCTGTGAGCTGGCAGTTGATGACGGCGTGCTCGAACCGCCAGTCGAACCACTGCTCGACCCACCAGTTGAACCGCCGCTCGACGAAACACTACCTTCGGTGCTCGATTGGATCGACGACATGCTCGAAGATGGGCTGGACGAACTGCTCGACGATGAACTCGATGACGAGCTCGGCGTCGAGAAACTCTCGGTGTTGGTCGAACTGGGCGTGGTGTAGCTGTCGGTCTCGGTCGAACTCGAGGGCATCGTGCTTTCGGTGCTGCTGCTCATCGACGACACGGATTCGGTCGGCGTGGAGAACTCGCTCGAGCCGCCGCCGTCCGGGGCTCGACCGGTGGCCCAGACGGGCAGGAAGAGGTAGTAGCGCGTCGGCTCGCTCATGCGTTGGCCTCCGTGTGTTGCTTCGGTTTGTTCGCGGGCTTGTCGGCGGGTGTGTACCAGCCCTGCGTGCGGACGGGCTTGGCGCACTCGGCCGATGCGGCGGCGATGGCATCCTCGTAACGCATCCGCTCGAACACTGACAGCGCACTACCCGGCGAACAGTTGACCACACGGAACCTGTGCTTCTCGAAGTGCGGCAGCAACGCCTCGAAGCGTCGGCTCAATGCGTCGTAGAGCGCGTTGTTGTGTCGGATGGCGGCCGCCTCGCGCGTTTCGTCGAAGGCGTACTTGCGGTCAGTGGCCATCTTGAAGTCGCAGCCGAGCAGGTAGACCGTTCGGAAACCGAGGTGGTGCAACAGGCGAAGGGCAGCGAGCATAACGCTGCGTTTGCCCTTGATGCCGAGCGAATCCGCGTGCTTGCCCTCGTTGCCCCACGGCACCGTGTCGCTGGTGAGGAAGCGCTGGTGATCGAAGTGATTGCTGCGGCGGTAGAACAAGACGCTGGGCATCTGGCTGACATGGAAGGCGCTGGGTTTCAATGTGCCGTCGGGGAGTTGGATGCGCAGTTTGCGGACGCGATGGCACACCGGCACGAACTTGAGGATGCCGGGGTCCTTCCAGCCGGTGTCGATGAATCGGCCGGGATCATCGACGCAGGTCCAGAAGGTTGGTCGGTGGATCGTCCAGGCGTTGTTGACGCCCATCGTGACGATGCCGCGTTGGTTCAAGAGCGAAAGATCGAGTTGGTTCAGCGACGGACCCGACAGCATCAGGAACGCGGACCGACCTCGGTAGAAGTTGGCCATCGAAACGGAATCGAAGTCGGCGGTGTAGAGACGCAGCCCGTTGCGGGCGGGGGCTCGGTTCTTGAGGCCGTGCTGGAGAGCGATGATGTCGGATTGGTTCGGGCGGTTCATGGGCAGCCCTCCACTCGGAACCTGCCGGTGATGTAGCGGCCCTCGGTGCGTGCGTTGTTGACAATGCCGACGCGGGCGATGCGGTCGAGCCACCAGCGAAGCGGTCGCACGGTCGGGTGGAGGTTCTCGCCTCGCACAGTGATCCGGCTCGGGCGCGTGGAGATCGAGAAGCAGAACCACGCTTTGGGGCGAGCCACGCGGCGCATCTCGTCGAGCACCGGGTTCACATCCTGCGGCAGCAGGTGCTCGAGCGCATCGAAACTCGTCACGACATCGGCGACATCATCAAGTAGCCCGGTGTCGTGCATAGGTCTGTCGATGTCGGCCTCGGGGAAGGCGAAATCGATGCCGAGGCCGTCGAAACCGAGTCGGCGGAGGTAATGGATGAAGTCGTTGCGACCGCAACCAAAGTCCACGACCAATCGCGGCTTCCATCGCACCACGATCGGGACGGCGTGTTTGCCGTGGTTGGTCGAGCCGTACGACGAACCCGGACGCGATACCAGCTCGACATACTTGCTGCGTTCGTGGGCGCGTTGTTGGGCGAGGGCATCGGTCACCCGCCACCTCCCGCTGCCAGCAGATTGAACTTCCGGTCGCCGTCGGCCGGGTCGGCGATCTCGACGCAGCTCATCGCCTCGAAGACCCACACCGGGTTGCCCTTCGTGTCGCGCTCGCAAGTCAGTTGCACCGCGACGCCGATCGGGATCGGTGCGAGTCGGGTTTCGAGCGACCGCGCGGGCGGGCAGTTGTGCAGCACGCCGGGCAGATCGCACACTGGCCCCACACCGAGCAAGCCCTCGAAGCCGGTGCCCGGAAAGGAGTCGTCGCAGTGGTGCGCTTCGAAGCGGTTGATCGCCATGCGGGCCGGGTCTTCACCGCCGCCGGTTCCTTGCGATGAGAGCCCGTCGGGAACCGGCACATAGCGCAGGTAGGTCTCGCTGCCTGGGTCGCCGTCGAGGCGGGCTTCGACCCACGGGTAGCGCCAGCGGTTGGCTTCGGTCGGGATGAGTTGACCTTCGCCAAGCACGGCGGTGATGCGCCCGAGCGACGGGCGGCCGAGTTCGATCACCGCCCACTTCTCGCCGGTGCCTTCTTCCTTCCAGAGGATCGGCGCGCCGCCCAGCGGTGAAGTCGTCAGCACCGTCTCGTCGGCGGTGAGTTCGCAGGTCGTGTCGCTCTCGTCGATGACCGTGACCTTGGCGGGCGTGGTGCCGGAGAGCACGCACCGCCCGAGCCCGCCGGGTTCGATCGTCTGTTGAGCAATTACGAACGACAACGGCGGCGACTCCTCGGTCGCCAGTTCACCGATCAATGGCGTGCGTCCCTGAAAGGTCCGCTCCTGATCGCCGTCACCCGGTTCGATGAGCGGACCAGCGATCGCCAGTGCGTGGTAGGCGGGCAGTTCGTCGGGTGTGTCGTTGCGGACGAGCACGATGCCGCGATGCGACTGATCTGGTCGAGGGTCGCCCGTCGTGCTGCGCTCGCGCGATTGATGATCGATGGCTGCATCGACGAAGGCGTTGTACGCACGCGCGGGGATGACCAGCGGCTGGCCGGTTCGGACTTTCGTGAAGGCATCGCCGCTCATATCCCGAGCCCTCCGAAGTTCCCATCGTCGTAGACCCGTTCGACATACGCTGCGATGGGTTGTTTGACGATCGTGCCCGAGCCGGTGTCCTCGGCGTCGGCGTAGCGCACCCAGAGGTACTCCCACCCTTTCTTGTTGATGCCGGTGATCGGGCCGACTGACAAACCCGTCACATTGGGGCTGGCTGCGAAGCGAAAGGTGATCTCCCAGTCGTCGTCTGCTCCGGTGCCGCGGCGTGAGCCGGTCGCGCCGAGGAAAAGCAGTTCGCCCACAGCAAAGCCACGGAACGAGCCGTTGTTGACCTTGCCGGTGAGGTTGAACAGCGTGCCCTTGTACGCAGTCGTGACCTGCGATGCGGGCAGGTAGTGCGTCTCGGAAAACTGGTAGACGGGCACGGTGATGTCCACACCGTTGACACTGTCTGCTGTCACGCCAATCGCGCCCTGGAAGTTCGGAGCGGTCGAACCCGAGGCGGCGTAGGTGCCGACGGTGGCTTTGCTCTGGGTGATGTGCTGCGTGCCGCCGCCGGTGTCGAAGCTGAAGACGCTCTCGCCGGTTTGAGGTGGGGATGACAACTGGTTGGGTGCGTACCGCACCGTCGCGTCCCAGTGATCCGGGCCGACAGGTTCGACGGCCACCGCCTGACGCGGCAGGTTGTCGTAGGTCGTCGGGCTGGCGGATTCGACCGCCGTGCGTGCCGCAAGATCGTCTTCGGTGCCGCGCACGGTGTAGCCGAGTTCAGCCGACGGGTTGTCCCCCGTGGTCGATCGCCTGCTCTCAAACTTTTCGGTCACCGTGATGGGCACGCGGCGGGTTTCCTTTCGTGGGGGTTATGCGAAGGTCAGGCCGCCGGTCTGGGCGGCGGTGACAAGTTGTTTGGTGTTCTTGGCGGTTTGTTCGCTGGCCTTGGCGGTGCGTTCGGCCACGGGGTCGCTGGCCGCGAGACTCTGCACGGCCAGTGCGTTGAAGGTGCCCCGGACGGTGGTTGATTGCCCGAGCGTGCTGCCAAGCCCGGCGAGTTGTTTCTGGATGCGGGCGACGAGGTTGTCTGCCGATTCCGGTGCGTTGGCATCGGCCCCGGCGTTCTGGGCGTCCTTGCGTTCCTTGGCAGCTTTGGCGATGGCTTCGTCGAGTTGACGACGGGCTTCATCGAGCGCCTGCTGCGTCTGCTCGATCTTGGTGTTGGTGCGGTCGTCGAGAGCCTTCTGGGCCTCGTCGAACTGCCGACCGATCTCGGCGAGCGTGGCTTCGTTCTCTCTGGCCGATTGCTCACGTTGACGCTGCCGTTTCTGATTGCGCTGTGTGAGTGCTTGCTGGGCCTGCGATTCGATCTCATTGAGCCGGGATTCAAGTTGCTGGTCGATGCCCTGCTTGGCGGCCTTCACATCCAGCGATGAATCGAACAGCCCCTGAATCTCCAGCATCCGCTTGGCAACGAACGAAGTCGCCGTCTCCCAGATCTTCTTGAAGCCGCTGGCGAAATTGGTCCAGGTCTTCGAGAGGAACGAAGTCGTTTCGATCCACGCGACCTCGATGGCATGGAAGCCGATCTGGGCAGCAGCCAACGCCCCGAACCACATCTGCTGGGCGGTGGAAATGAAGAACCGCTTGGCTTCGAGCCATGCGGCGTTGATGGCCGCGATTCCCTTCTCCCACATGAGTTTGAGCGAAAGCCAGAGAATCTGGGCAGCCAGTGCGACATCCCCGGCAGCCAACGCATCGGACATCCCGCCGACGACCTTGGTGACGGTTGCTTTGAGCTTGCCGAACTGTTCACCGAGCCATGACAACGCTTCACCGCCAGCACCGCTGGTGGTCAGGATGGCAGCACCGATACCGATCACCGCGACGGCAACCAGCCCGATCGGCGAGAGCAACGCGGCGAGCACCGTACCCATGATCCCGATCGCTACGCCGACGCCGGTGATGATCGCGGCGAGCGAACCGAATACAGCACCGATGGCAACGATCGCAACCCCGGCAATGACCAACGCGATACCGACCCCGATCACAACGGCGGTCAGTTTGAGGATCGTGACCACGAGCTGGCGATTCTGATTGATGAGGTTGGTGATCCAACCGGAGATCTTGGTGATCGCGTCGGCCGCCCGGCGGACCGGCTTCTGGATGGCCTCGCCGATGGCAATGGCGATGCCCTCGACGGCGGAGAGCAATTTGCGGAACGAACCACCGATCCCCGCGTCCATCTCCTCAGCCGTCTTGACCGCGAGCCCCGCAGAGTTCCTGATCTGGTCTTGCAACGCATCGAACGCCTCGGCCGACGATGCGAGTTTGAGGGCGGCGGCTTGGCCGCGTCCGAACAAGGTCTCGAATATCGACAGCCGCTGGGCCGAGCCGAGACCTTTGGTCGCCTTGGCCAGGTCGTTGAGAATGTCGGCGAGCGGGCGAAGATTGCCCTGCGCATCGACGGCTTCGATACCGATCTTCCGCAGCTCGGCCTGCCTGGATTCGTTGGACAGGTTCTTGTACGCCCGGGCCAGCGCGTTGCCTGCGAGTGAACCCTTGATGCCGTTGTTGGCCAGCACCGCAATTGCGGCGGCCGTCTCCTCGATACTCGCACCAGCTTCGTTGGCTATCGGTGCGACGGGCTTCATGGCCTCGAACAAGTCTTCGAGTGTCTGGGCGCTGCCGTTGGCGGTGGCCGTGAGCACATCAGTCACGCGGGCCATCTGATCGACGGGCAATGCGAACCCACGCAAGGCGGCCCCGGCGATTTCGGTGGCTCGTGGGAGTTCGGTGCTTGTCGCGCGGGCCAGCGCCAGCACCGCCTCCGTACTCGTCAGGATCGCCTCGGGCTTGAACCCTGCTCGACCCAGCTCGGTCATCGCTCCAGCGACTTGCCCAGCAGTGAACGAGGTTGTCCGGCCGAGGCGTTTGGCTTCCTCGCGTAGGGACTGGAACTGGGCTTCGGTCGCCCCCGTCACGGCTCGCACCTGACGCATCCGATCGTCGAAGCCCGCGAAGACCCGTGTTGAGATCGCAAAACCTGCAGCCAACCCAGTGCCGATGCCGGTCAATCGTGCGCCGATCCGCTGCACAGACGAACCAAAGGCTTTGAGGCGTTTCTGAGCGCGATTGAGCCCACGGACAAGCTTGTTGTCGTTGGCGTAGAGCTCGATGTAGGCTGCGCCTGCTCGGATGCCGCGTGCGGATGCCATGCGATGCTCCGATCAGGTGTTGATGGTGCGTGTGGACTGCGAAGGCCCGGTCGGCACGACACGCCCTTCCTTCATCCCCTTGTTGAACGACGCTTCCTTCTCCTTGCGCAGTCGGCCTGTGCCAAGGAACAGCCCAACGAGCCCGGTCATCGCGGGGAGTGCCGGGCCGAGCATGGGGATGCCCGCGACGGTCGGGCCGACTTGATCGAGGGCGGAAAGCGTCAACTGGCTGAAGATGCCTCGGATTTCGCCCGCCCGTTCGATGTTGGACTTCCATTGCGAGCCTACGCGCTGGGTTTCCTCGAACCACGCGCGGTACTCGGCCTCGGCTTCATTGAGCGAGGTCGTCGCGGGGAGGCCCGTGGACTGCTGCACGCGGTTGGGTGTCTTGACACGGACGAGATCGCCGAGATCAAACCCGGCGCACGCACCCAGCGAGAGGGTGATCATCACGAGTGCGAAGATGTAGGCGATGTGTCTGGTCTGCATGGCTGCGCCTCCTTGCGCATGGTGGTTTGCTGGTGTTTGCCGTCGATGAAGATGTCCTTGAGGATGCTCACATCGACCTTCTGCTTTGGTACTTGCGCCTGGCTGAACGGGTCGAAGTCGGTCGGTCGGAACGCACGGTGCTTCTTGGGGTCGCGGTTGGCGTTGGCGATCAGGGCCATGAGCGAGCTTGTGCGTGCCCATTCGTCGCGCTGCCGCGCTTCGGCCATCACGACCAGTTCACGCAAGGTCAGGGTGGCGGGATCGACGCCGACGATCCCGGCGAGTTGCCAGATGAATCGCCAACACCCCCCACATGATCTTGCAGTGCTTCCTCGGCGATCCGATCCAGTTCGCCGCTCTCGATCCGCTGCTCGACCAGATCCCTCGCCTTGTCCATCACCCGGCGGGTCGTGTCCAGGACTCGTTTCAGATTCGCCCGGTCCCTCGGGCTCGGGGAAAAAGACACGAGTTCCTCGAGCAGGGCTGTGGTGGCATGCTCGATCGCATCACCCGCCATCGCCCGGCCGAAGTCTTCATCGCTTACGCCTTGCGCGTCGGCCTCCGGCTTGCACACGGCGTAGACGATGTCGCAGAGCAGAACCGGGTCGGTGATGAGCCGGTCGATGAGCTTGCCGCCGACGACTTCGAGCAGATCGACTTCGAGCAGACCCCGCACGCGTTTGATCGCATCGACCGTGATGCTCACCGTCCAGGTGCGTCCCGCGTTGTCTTTGAATGTCCTCATGCTGCCTCCAATCAGATCCATGCGGGCGCGGTCCCGGCGTAGGTGACCTTGGCCGTCACCGAGACGGTGAGTGCCTCTTCGAGCTGCTCGCTTCGGCTGAAGTTCGTGATCGAGAAGTCGGCCTCGAGTCCGGACCCGGCCGTGCCGTCGAGGACCTGCAGGCCGATCTCCGTGTTGTTGAAGAACGCGTCCTTGATGGCGGTGAAACCCGCGTCGGCGGTGTCCCACACCATCTCAAACTCGACGCTCGCTTCCTTGAGCGTGCCGACGGTCGCCCGCCAGCCGGAGTTGGCTCGCGTGGTGATGTCGGCCTCGCCGGTTTCAAGCGAGAGCGTCACATCCTTGACATTGGAAAGTTCGGTCCACGATCCGCCGCCACCGACGCCCCCGGTCTTGTAGTTGAGCACGGCGTCCATGCCGAGTTTGATGGCCATGATGATCTCCTATCTGCTTGGTCTTTCATCTCACCGAACCGGCCCAGTGCTTGGGCAGGCGGTCTTTGGTTTTGGTCAGCGCCGGTCCCATGAACGGCCGCCTTGGATATCGCTGTCGCTTGTATCGTCCGCCGAACTCATGCGCTCGCGCCGACTGACCGACGATGCGATGGTCCGGCCCGATGACGACGCGTTGCCTGTTCTTCTCGACGGCGAACCTGATCGCGCTGCGGAGTTGCCCACGCCGGGTCTTGGGCGGCTTGCCTGGCTCGGCCGGGTTGACGCTCTTGCGGATGCTGCGCTTGGCGGTGAGCCGGATCGATGCGCCCGCATGGCCGAGACTCTCGATGTTCGCACGGCGCACCTTGCGGAGCACCTTCGGGATGTCCGAACGGGTCTTGACTTGGAATCCAATCGCTGCGTTTGTTCTCATGGGGGTCATCGCAGCACCCGGAATGTCAAAGTGATGATGCTGGTGAATACACGCTTCTCGGTCAGGTGCTCGGGTGCGAAGACCGGCTCGGTGGCCACCTTGAGCACCGGGACACTGCCGATGCCGTCTACCTGCACTCGGCCAAGCCGGAAGTGATCGGCGATCTCCTCGGCCAGCGTCATGAGTGCGTCGGCCTCGGTATCGCTCGCCACCTTCTGCTGGACACCGATGTCGATCGCGTAATCATGTTGGTTCTGGTTGCGACTCGACGCCAGGACTTCGACGCTCTTGGGCACGACCGACACATGCAGGTCGGCCATCTCGGGCAGATCGAACACGGGCTGGTAATGCCGCTCGGCGGTCAGTGCCTGGCTGAACGAGCCTGACCCAGCCGCTTCGTTGAGTGATTCCACAACCGCGTCGGCGATGGCGATCAGCGTGCTCATGGTGTGTCTCCTGCCTGACCGTGCGATCGCCCGTTGAGTCGGCCTTCGAGATAGGACACCCGCCGTTCGATCGAGTAGATGTCGCTGCGCAGGCTGCGGATCTCCACGGTCAGGCTGTCGAGCTGCCGACCGACCTGATCGAGCTTGGTGGTGACCACGCCCCATTGGACGGTCAGGGCGAGGATGCCAATCAAGGCGGTCAAACCAATCCCGGCCCAGCGTGCTTTGCCATTCGTCGTATGTGGTTGAGAGTTCATCTGGCTCATGAGTTCGTCTCTGTGGCGATGTGCTTGGTGTGGATGCGGAGGGCCTTGCGGTACGGATCGGCGTAGCGGAAGACGGGTTCGTCGCCGGGTGAGAGGACTTCGTAGACGAAGGTGCTGCTGCCATCGGTCTCGCGGATCTGGTCGCCGCGTTTGGGCAGCGTGACCTGGCCGTCGAGCACAAGGTCAGCCGTGCGGATCAGGTAATCCCGGCTCTCGGTCTTGGTGACGATGCCGTACTCGTCCGCCTGCTCGAAGACGGTCCGCCCGATCGTGGCTTGCACTTCGACCGTGCTCGCACCACGCGCATACGACACCGATCGCGTCATATGCTGGTGTCGC
>Ga0256839_1001943_pt1 | contig 24044 bp, 20 predicted proteins | sample 354166metaG_FD_185968 | JGI IMG/M metagenome (GOLD analysis project Ga0256839, IMG submission 185968) | Hydrothermal vent microbial communities from Mid Atlantic Ridge, Atlantic Ocean - 354-166 | ecosystem: Environmental > Aquatic > Marine > Hydrothermal vents | place: Atlantic Ocean: Mid... | reverse complement strand
CCGCGTTTATCTAGTTTCGTCTTTTACCGGACAAATCATTTTTGAAATCCCCGCTGCTAATAAAGCGCAGGGGCGTGTCTGCACGATCAAGAAAATCGATCCCTCCAGCAATATTGTCAAAATCCAAATGGCAGGAGGATCCGGAGGCCCGGACGCGCAAATCTGGAATCTAACTTCTCACTTTGCCGCCATCACCATCTACTCAGACGGCGGACAGTGGGTTGTGCTCTCAAAATACTAAACCTCTAACAGATAAGGAAATTACTATGACACCAATAGAATGGGGTCTGTTGCTGGGCATTGCTGCCCACAGCGTGGCCGTTATTACAGCGCTGGTCAAGCTTGTGGCGTGGGTCACATCGCATATGAGCGTTGTCGAACAAAAGATCAATTCACTCGAACAGCAGGTCAATAACGATGTCACAGGCCGCAGAGTCGTTGGAGAAATGCGCGAGGATCTGGCGATCATCAAAACGCAAATCACAGACATGCGCAGCGACATTCATTATTTACGCAAAAGGGGAAATCAATAATGGATATTCGTAATTTCCGCGATTATGTCGTGGTGCCTGCGCTGGGGCATATCAATTTATACTCGTTAGAGGCAGAACAGCTCGTCATGGCAACGGCCATGGCGGAAAGCAATCTGGTCTTCATCCAGCAAGTCGAGCGTGGCCACGCGCGGAGTTTCTTTCAGATAGAACCGCGCACACATGATGATATATGGGAGCGGTATTTAAGCCGCAAGCCGCACCTTCTAAATGATCTGAAAGGCTTGATTATGCGGGATATGGATTTGCATGAGCAGCTACACGGCAATCTGTTTTACGCCGCCGCCATGTGCCGGATTTTTTATCTCCGGTTTAAAGAGCCATTGCCGGAAGCTGGCGACTGGCAAGGCATGGCCGCATATTGGAAGAAATATTACAACACGCATCTGGGCGCTGGGACGGTGGATGGTTTTCTTAGAAAATCTCGCCCCGTCATGGATATTTACGCTGGGGGAATATCATGATTACCCCCGATAAAAACGATCCAATGAAAGTGCGGCGCGCGCTGGCCTTTTGGGTTTCTATTTATGCCTTTTTGATCCTGCCGAATTTGATCGTGGCCTATCACATTATCGCTGGAGCGGACACCGGGCTTTTAAAAGCTGTCCTGACCTATATCGGTATTTTGGCTGGCGGTCCCATTGGCGCGTATCTCTACGCCGCGCACAAAAATGGCAACTCTGAAACGAAAAGGGAAAAACCATGATCTGGACACTCATACTTAAAAATTGGAGGGTGGTCGGGAGCTTTTTGGCCATGGCCGCATTCTTAAGCTGGGTCACATGGCAGAGCCAGCAAATCACCACGCTCAAAAGTAAACTGGCAGTTTCACAGGCCAGCATTGCCTCATATGAGGAAAGCCTTTCCGCGCTGCAAGCTGATACCAAGGCCAAAATCCAAGCGCTGGAGGAAGAGAAAATCCGCCAGATCGAGCGAACCAAAACCCAAGAACGGCTGCTAGGCCGGATAGAAGGAGCCAGCGATGAACAAGACGCACCTGTTGCCCCTGTGCTGCGCGATGTTATTGAGCGCTTGTACGGGCGCACCCCAGACACAAATCAAAGTGATTAAACCGGAAGTGCCTGCCAGTTTGCTATCTTGCGCACCAGCCCCCAAATATCCCGGTAATGACATGACCCAGCGCGATATTGCCGCTAATTACACCAAGCTCTGGTTCGCCCATAAGGACTGTAAATCAAAGCTGAAATCTATCAATCACGCTTTAGGAAACTCAGCACAAGCCATTGAAAAATAGCATCTTATTAACTTGATAAGCATGCCGAATGAAGCGTTACTGTGTTAACAAAACGATGCAAAAACAAGGAGATAGAGCCATGAGCAAGATTTTTTACAAAGCCATGATTGAGGACATACAAAACGAAAAATGCACGGATGCCGAGCTGGAAGCTTTGCTCGATGCCTTCGCCTATAGCGTCAAGAAAATCGCTACCACACTGGCAAGAAAAGCATGGTTTGAACTCACCGATTACGCCACCGCCAAACAACGCGGCATCGACCGCTTCACCCTGATGTTAGAGCGCCACAACGTAAACGGCCAGGAACAATGGCACGGCACTTTTGAATATGGCAGCAAAAATTTGAAGGTGATCGGAACGTTGGAGAAGGATTAGGCTGCATCTTCCTCCGGATTCCAATCACTTAAGTTGAATTTACAATATCTTACTATGCCTATCTCTCGAATATTCTTTGTACTTTTTCACTATTTTTTTCATTTAACGCCTCTGTAGAAATATTTTTAATCGTCATTTCTTCATTCGTAAATGTAGCTGGGGCAGGAGTGAAAAAGTAAACAATTACAAACAATGCTAATGCGCCACCCGCTCGAACAGTAACCTGGGGCAATTTTCCTTCCACATGAATAAAACCAGAAAGAATGCCCCCTATACCCGCCGCAGATAATGCCAATATAGTTTTAAATGTTGCGTATTGTGTTTCTGTAGGGTCTGGAATTACAAGCGTAATAACAAGCAAAACAATTATAAATATAACCCCAAAAACAAAACCAAAAATCTTTTCCCAGAATCCCATCGGATAACCTACTTTCTCTTTAAAACTATCAATAAATTTTTGTATGTCTAGATAACCCCAAATTTTAATATTTGTATCTTTTTCAGCCCGCTCTCTTGCACTATGCATCATCCACGAACGAGCGGTCTTTCTTGGGTGTTTTTTAGATAGTTCGACCAGCGCTAAATACGCCGATTTTCCTTGAATGTCGGTTAAAATGTTAAAAAGCCCATTTCTTGCATCCTGAGCATTATCTCTCAGTTCTGGTGAATAAGCTCCTTTCCCTGCTCGATCTATATCTTCCTCAACTTTTATGTATTTATGCATAAGAAGATACAGGCTCTTTAGATGCTTTGGAGACTTATATGCTTTTCGAGCATATGTCCCCGTCATTCTATCTCCGGTCAAATTAACAATAACTTGCATAGCAACCTGAACAGCATCAGAGTTTATTTTTATTTTTTTTAAATGGTTTGAAAGTTTTTTGATTGCTCTATCTGGCTCAACTCCTATCCATGCTGCGAACCAATGTGCAACATGATTCAAATCTTTAATCTCACTGCATTTTTTAGAAGCTATTCGAGCTATTTCATCGTCAGCAATAATTTTACTACCCTGAATAATTTTTAGTAGATAGCCCAAGTATTTTGTACTGGAAGGCTCTACTTCTAGGTGGCTTATTAAATTTGGTGCAAAGTTATCCCATGAGGTTTCATCACCCCAACTTATCTTATCTAATATATAGTGCTTTTCTTGACCGTCTTGCGCTGTTTTAAATTCCCAATCAATCTCTTTAAGAACATATTTGTTGACCAGATCAGGAAAAGCATCATAAAGCCCAGCAAACCAATCTGGAAATCCATTCAACTCTTGAAAGGCGTAACGACAAGCTAACTTAACGTCTTTTTCATTCAAGTAATTTGGCCAATCTTCAACTTCTGTAGACTCTATTTTCAAACCAGAAAGACCTACAATAACGGCAAGGGGCGTACCATCTTGATCATCTTTCTCAGAACGTAGCTGCGGTTTGTAAAGCCTCCATGACAACAAGAGACCGTCACGAAAAGATTCTGCGATAGGCAGACCAAAATCCTCTATCAAGTCACGCCAATTACCTTCCGTCCATTTATTGCTATTCTCGTTAGCTTTCCGCATTCTATCCAAGAGATATTGTTGAGCGTTTAAAACACTCCCCTTACCTAAAGCGCTAGTTAGAAGTTTACTGTCTTTGAGTGTGTCAACGTTTTCATTTAACCAATCTAACCAATCGGCATGAAATTTCTTACGCTTTTCCTTTCTCTTTTCATCTTCTTTGCGCCACCTATAATATTGTTGCTTCCACTTTTTTTGCTCGGCGGACTGGGCAGGAGGGCTAAGCATAATGGATAGTTTATCTTCTAATTCACCTTCTGCGCTTTTTTTAAGTTGCCGCCTCCACTTAGGTGGCCGATCACTATCTACATATATTTGGAAAGCCAGCGTTAGCGCTACAAGCTTATCGTCTAAAAAACTACGACTGGCTATTTCGCCCTTTACTCTTTCAAAGTCATCAGAGCCGAATGCCCAATATCCTCTAAGCTGATAAGCTTGACCATAATACGTAAGCCTATCGCCTCTGTTACAGAACACATATTTTCTGGTCTCTTCTATATCCTTCCAAAATAGCGCAAAATTTAAATCGGGCCAATTTTTGGCTAATTCTGAAATATCTGATGTTAATGACCTGCTTTCAAAGTGTTCATACTCCTTAAAGGAGGGTATTTTGGAAAGTATAGAAATGCTCTCCTGACTTAAAGCATCGGGATGACGGGCGACCAAGAGCTTCTCAACAGCTCTTCCTCCACAGTTAATGAGCCAACCAAAACGTTTTGAAATCTCGCAATTTCTTTTTTCGATAACAGGCTCTTTACTTAGAAATAAACTGACCTTTTTGATCAATTCAAAAGCAAGGGTAAGATCAAGCTTGCCCGCAAATCTTACTAAAGAATAGCTTAAGCCATCAGTGCTAAATTTCTTTTCGTCTTTAGTGTTCTCCAGAACATTAAAGATCCAATCAATGGAATTTTGAGTGGGCTCTAAAATATCAATAACACTAGATAAGAGTCTCCTATCAATTTTTTCTTCTTGGGAGCCAAGAGCATCTGATAATTCTTTAAAATCGCATTCCGAGCCAATTTCTTTCAATGCCTTAATAGCTGCCATTCTAACGTATTTTTCAATTGTGGCATCAAGTGCAAAGCTTTTTGCCTCCGGCAAGGCCTGCTTAATACGCCCCTGCCAAATCATTCGCATTAAAAAAGATGTAATTTCTGTATTATTTTTATACTTTTTAATAAGAATTTTTATATCTTTAGCCATATCAGGATTAGCAAATCTCTGCACAGCGTAGTAATCCGTGACTGAGCGCTTAGATGTATCCGAGCTGATTTTATAACATACGCTTCTAAGTATTTTTCTCCTTACTTCTAAGGGAAGCTCGCTTGGGTCTCCTCCCTCAAAAATGACTTCGGGCTCGATTTTACAAGCTCTCTTTCTAATTTTTTCATCAAAAAGAACTAACCAAGACAAAACAGATCTCATTGAAGGCACTAAAACTTCAACTCCATAGGTTTTTTGAAAGAATAATCTTTCTACTACCTGTCTAGATGCACCTTGTTCTAAACAATCATTTATCCACTCTGCTGTTAAAAACTCTCTTGTTGGTCTATCAAAGCGCACTGCGCCATATATCGCTCCGCCAAAAATAGGGCGGCTTAATAACATATTGCACTCATCAGATTTCCAATCAGACAATAGTTTTCTAATATCAATGCCAACATTGTTATCCTCATCTGGAATTTCAATAATTGGGTCTTTCATCAGAGTCGCCGCTGCTGCTACAAGCTTAACTCCTTCTCGAACCTTATTAATGGGAATATTGTTTGCTACAGCTGTATTTGGTCTACGTTCCTCTAATCGGCGCTCAACACTATTCTGCATAAGCTCATAAGGTGATCCTATGCGACCATATTTTTCCCAAAACCATATAACATCTATCAAACCTTGAGGTCTGGCTGTATGTATACCTACATCCTGCCTCTCAATTTCTTTCAAAAAATCTTCAATATTAGAGAGATCTCTTCCACGGGCAAAAATTTCTATTTGCTCGTTAGATAAGTTGCATATCGAATATACTTCGAATGTGCCTTTTTGTTCTTTGTTCTGTGTTTCAAATTTGAGAAGCTTCTGATCAGAAGCTACGGTTTCGTATGACAGATCTTCATTATCAGTTTGACTTGCTTTTTCTTTTTGCAGGGAATATTCAAACTGTTTATTGCACAAATCCAAGTCTGTCTTTGGTCTCCATGCATCAATTCGACCAGTCATTAGCACATGAACCCTTTGCTTGGCGGGTTTTAATTTAGCTGCAATTTTTCTAATAGCCTCTTCGAAATAAAAAGTATCTTTTAATCTCGCTTCATCTATAGAATCAAGGAAAAGCCAGCCCTCTTCATCGCTTTTTAGCCACGCTTCAAACTCTTGAAAACTACCATCTTCAAAAGCGCCCTCTAAATTATTCGATATATGCTCAATTCTTATAAAAAAAGCATGCTTGCCTTCAGATCGGAGGCTAGTTGCTGTTTCACGAATTTCTGCTGTTTTTCCTGCTCCCGCAGGGGCGAGTATTACGACACGGCGCTCTTTTAGTAATGTGTCCCAATTTAAATCATTACTTACTCTAAGCTCTAAAGCCTCACTCAGGTCGAGATCATCTCCAGAAGCATCTTGAGCATACTCACGAGGCAACTCAGCAAAGGTTCTATTCAGCTCAATAAAATCTTCATTACTCACATTAAATTCCTAATTTTTTTATTTTTATCTTTATTTTTTCAAGTTCCACATCAATCCCAATCCTGTTCTTTAGTTTTACCTGTCAGACAAAAATCACTGATCTCATCGATATAATCAGAGAAATCTTTGTTTGCTTCTGTAAGGCGGTTAATGGATTCCCAATCAAGGTCATGGCGCTCTCTGGCAGGGATCATGACTTGGCTCTCCGATGGGTTTTCTGTATCTAGCAGAACAAAGCCGATGCCATGTAAACTTGAGAGCATACGTAATTCTTTTTTGGCCTTTTCTTCAAGCTCTGCAGCGACTAAATATCCGAAATTAGCCCAGCTGGAATTGCTAACTGCTTGAAAGAATGTACTGCGCACATTTGAAATATTAATCAGGCGTTTAACCTCAAAGCTCCATAGTTTGGCTTTTTTATCGCCGTATTGCTTTGCACATTCTGTGACTTTGTTTGACCATTCCGAGGCTAAGTCTTCTAGTGCCACCAGATCGGGGTAGAGCCACTCATTACCTTTAGGGCCGCGATTATTTGTTGATCGCTTTTCATCAATTCGCTTGGCGTGCAGACCATGCTCTGTATTGAGATATTCGATCAGCATTGGGTAAAGGGCATGCTCAAGAGGGATTGTTTGTGTGGCAATGCTCTTTTCTTCAGATTCCCCAACTTCATCCGCATCACTTTGCTCGGTGTAGTAATATTTACGTGGGCGACCTTCCGTGGTTTTTATATTTTCATTATTCTTTTGAAGGCGTGGTCTTTGAGCACTAATTTCACGAATAATTTGCTGCAATAGTGCCGCATCAGAATCTAAAGGATTTTTGGTTGCCTCAGAACGCAATTGTTTTGCCTGGCACTCATCAGGATATGTTTCAAATACCCATTCAGCAATTTCGCGCGCTGTATACTTTTTCTCAGCATTGCTTTTCAAAAAATCTGTAACGGTATTGCTTAAATTTAGTGCCATAATTTACCACCTGTTTCCTTATATTACATTTCACCAGCTTGGATTACCGTGTCATATAGACCAATATCTTCGCCTTCGTGTTTGTTGATGCCTGTATAGCTGAGGCTGGCATCTTCATAACGTTTGAATTTATAAACAGCATCATTCATCAAAGAGCTGTTAAACACACCAAGGCTTACCAAAAGTTCGAAATCGCTAATTGAAAGACCCGTTACTTTTTTGAACAGTCCCGGCTCAAGCTGCGTGATAACGTCTTTCAGGCATCTTTCGCGGTAGTCTGTCAGGTACATAAATACTGGTATTCTTGTGGCAAATTTAATGAGTTTTTCCTGAATTTTCTTTCTCAGGCTTTTATATTCTCTCTCTTCCGCCGATAGTTCTTTTTTCTCTTTCTTGGTGAGGTCTTCTTCGTTGGCTTTTTCTTTGGTCTTTTTGATTGATTCCGATTTGTTTATGATTGTTTCAATATCTTGATTCAGTGTTCTAAAACCCTCAATACTCATAAGGGCGTCCATTGCACGCTCATCTTTCATTAAACGAGCCAGAGTGTTGTTGTCTACATTAACCAGCAAAGCGCTTTCCCAGCGTCGAGCAAGAAGAGTGGCGGTCGTGCCACTCATAGCCATATCCAGAATTCCTGCCGCATCAATTTGTTTCATTGAGCTTCCGTCATAGGCCAGAACCGGCAAAAAATTAATGAATTCAGCAACTTTTTTCTCTGGGTTTGATTCACCAACATTAAGACGACAGCTATAGTCTGCAATTTGCCGCAAAGCCCGGTTAGGTGCAAAATCGAGCACGTAACATTCTTCTTTGATGATTTCTAATTTATTGGGAGATTTGCTATCTGGATTTTTAATTGCCCATGGTGTCTGTACCCTGAATGCGGCCTGAAAATATGTTTCCGGGCTAGACGAATTACGTAACATGAAAATCCCTGACCAAGGTTTCACAGACACGCCTGTAGTAAGTTTCCCGCATGAAAGCGTAATGCTTTTGCTCTCAAGTGGATTATCCATGGCATTCAGCACAGGCGGCAGTGCTTCCACGCCCATACCCGCAGCATTTCCAGCCGCAACGATGATATTATAATCGTGATAGAATGTGTTTTGCTTCTGTTCCAACAGGTTTTTCATGGCGTGACACGCAGAAACACTTGGCAGGAACCAAAATGTATGCGTGAGGATACTTAACAAACGAGCATCAGAAAACGGCATTGGTGGTTTTTTAGCGCCGAGCTTCAGATTATCAACGGTGGTTTCCATGTGTGCGCCACGTATTAAGTCCAACCATTTTTGCACTTCATCTTCATATTGAAAACGCGCAAAGACATCGTCGCCATTTGCAGTGAAAAACACGTTTAAATCAAATTCATCATATTCACCCTCCATAGCTATTTCACGAATAGCATCGGGTAACTGATAGGTAAGCATTACCATTCTAGGCAAAGCTAAATACGGATTATTTTCACCTTTCCATTCAGATTTGGCTTTTTGTTCATCTGAGTAAGTCCAGTTAAAAATTTGCTCTTCAATAAATTCACCAGATTCAATGGCTCTGAACGGTGTGCCGGAAAGGTAAAGATAGGCATCTGTCGTAATGGGCATAATGCTTTCGTCAAAGTCCTCAATCCATTCGCCTTCGGCTTGTTTGATTTCTTTTTTATCTTCTGCTTCAAACAGGTCTTTGGCATTTTCTCGCCATGCGCCGTAATGATATTCATCAAACACCACGCAATCCCAATTGGTGCTGTGCACCCATTCATTTCTGGCTTTAATACCGCCAGCAGAATTTTTGCCGAGATAATCTTGAAATGAGCCAAAACAGACAATGGGTTTATCCATATCCAGCTCTGTAAAATCTACCTCCGTAGAACGAGAAAAAAACTGCCAGCCTTTAAAATCAACATGGGAAAGCAAATCTTCTTCCCACGCGCTTTGCACGGCAGGCTTGAAAGTTAGAACCAGTATCTTTTTCCAGCCCTGTTTTTTTGCCAGTTGGTACGTGGCGAAGGTTTTCCCAAAGCGCATTTTGGCATTCCATAGGAAATGCGGTGTTTGATCAGGGTTTTCCTGATTATAACTTTTAAAATAAGTGATAGTTTTATCAACAGCAGCCTCTTGTTCAGGGCGCATTTTGAAATCAAGCGTACGATCAGATATATGCCCTTTACCTTCTTTTAGGGCGAGTACAGCCGCTTTTACTTTATCAATGTCACATTTGAACCATTCGCCATCAGGGTTAAGTACGCCGTCTTTACGAAGCAATCTGTGGACTTCATGGTCGGTAAAGGCGCTACCGTCATTACGCATGGCAGGCTCGATCAGAACTATTGTATAAGGCAGGTCGCCGGGGCGTTTGGTTGGGTATTGCTGCGCGACCCTTTTTTCTACATCCACATTTGTGAAACCAACCTTTAACAATCCCTTATATTGAGGGTTTGTGTCCTGATAGGCATAAATGGTTGGGTTAGCCTCTGGGCGCGCGGGGAAAAACTCTTGGCTCATATTACAACTCCATCGGGCGGACCATAGATTCAATAAAGGCAATCTCATCCTCTGTAATCCCGTACTTTTTATAAAGTTTCTCATCTGTCCAAGCTTCGCTAAAGTCTTGCATAGGAACAAAAGTGTAAACTTTTGCCGTAGCATGTTGTGTTGGCTTATTTAGCAAAACAAGAAAACGTAGAAATTTGGTGCTTAGATAACTAACAAGATTTTCCGCCTCTTTTTTGTTATCAAAAACACTGGCTACAAGATAAGTTTCTGTACAAGCACTATTAGGCTTAACGACAAAGGATTTCCCTAGTATTGGATGAGGAAAAGCATCGCTTCCGCTACCAAGTGGTGGGATCAAAACTTTATAGTTCTTTATCATGTCTTTGTTGTTTGTTATTTCATCAGGATCAATATGACCAATACCACCATTTTGATACAATAGAACAGATCCATCAAAAGACTTCCTCTTGCCTTTATAAACCGTTGGCAATCCGAATGGTTTCCTAGAGCTTATTTTCTCTCTAATTGATGGCTCATTAAATGACTGAACTTTTTTAAGTATGGATATTGCCTCATTATACCTGATAAAGGTATCGCAGTTATCTTCTAGCAGGGGTCTTTCAGCAGTAGAAAACAAGTCACCTTGCTTGTATGTGCTAACCTGACATAAACCACGGTTTTCTCTATCCCAAAGAAAGTAGCAAACACCCCCTTTAATCTGAACACCGGGAAAGCAATCAGCCGCTTCGGGGTAATCATGTATTTGTCTTAAGCGATTATCTTGAAGCATCTCATCTCTAAATTCGTCCATCCCCTTACCGCCAGAAAACCAACGTGCTGGTATAATCATTGTCAAATAGCGTGGATTCAATTTTTTAGCCTGATGCACAAATTTATGATAAATGGGGGTTGCGCTTGTTCCAAACCCAGCATCGCCAAGTTGGTAGGGAGGATTTCCAACAATAACGTCAAATCTCATATTAAATATCTCCTTTGGGTTTTCTGTATGGATAAATTGGTAAGCATGCGTTTCCAAGCCTTCTTCTCTGTCATAGACTTCCTGACTCGCGCCACAATACTGGCACTTACCGCTTTTCCAGTTATGCTCTATTCTGCTGTATAAAATATTACCCTGTTCATCGTCAAAATCCTCACAAATGGAATATTCACCATTGGCTATTTTTGAGCAGTAAACACTGCGTCGTGAAAGCAAAGATGTAAGTTCGGTAATGGCAATGCCGTAAAGCTGCTTTTTAAAAATATGATCGATACGTTCTTGCTGGTCAGGGATTTCTTCTTCCAATCCCGTCATTAAACGCTTGGCAATTTCCCGCAAAAACACACCGGATTTTGATACAGGATCAAGGAAGGTTGCGTTCTTATCCTGCCATATTTCCGCTGGCAATAAATCTAGCATTTCATTTGCCATTTTGGGAGGAGTAAAGACTTCATCGTTGCTCAAATTAGCAAGGCATGTCAGTACATCCGGGTTATAATTTGTATCAAGCATGATTTTCTAACTCCAAAAAATGTATGACAGGGAAATCTTTCACTGGCGTTGGGATAAATGCTTCTTCTCCAAGATCAGAAAATAGGGTTCCCGCGCCCATCGGCTGATAGGCCAGTAAATTGGCCAAAGTGTAATCTCTTCTTTTTATCATGCTGCCATTAACCGCAGACCATTCTGAAAAGACAATCGGGTCTTCCTTACCGCAAACGGTTTTTAGGGTTAGTGCATCGCCCCACAAAATATTCCTGCTTAAAATAAACCAAGCGCTATCACGGCAGGCTTGTTTGCATTTATCTTTAAAAATTTTGGAATATTGTTTATCAAAAATTGCAAATAATCTTTCCCTGCATTCCTGTACATTGTCTTCCAGAATATCTATGCCATAAATGCTGGATACTGCGATAACCGCGTATCTTTCAAACTCAAGCTGGCTTTTTTTGTAGCGGCTCTCAACTACATCAAGTTTTCGGCGCAATATCTCGGCCAGAAAATTCCCATTACCACAGGCAGGCTCTAAAAAACGAGAATCTATGCGCTGGGTTTCTTGCTTTACTAAATCCAGCATGGCATTAACTTCACGCTCGGAAGTAAACACTTCGCCATGATCAGCCACACGCTTTTTTGTTTTTACCTGAGTCATATTTTTATTTTCTCTACTTTTTTATCCATGCATCAATCTCGCTTTTTGGCTTTGCCAGCTTTATCCACGAGGGCATCAAAGTCTGATTTATGTTCTTTATCTTGTGTGATACGGAAGGCTTCATACTCTTTTTCTGCCAGAGATTTTGCGACCTTCGCCCGTACTTTCCCGGCATTATCCAACACGTCATATTCATTGAAGGTCAGAAAAGCATCGAGTTTTTCTACCCAGTCGTTCATTTTCATGAGACGGCCACGGCTGGCCTGTAATTCTGCATAATCTAAGTACATAGACACTATGCGATTAAGCTGTTTTAGCTCGTCTTCGCTTAGATAATTCTTAGCAACCGACACATCATTTTTAAGGATTTTCCCCGCTGGGGCTTGTTTCCATGTCGTTAGCCCCATGTTGGGTTTTGTCCGGTCTGCACGGGATTCGATCATTTCTGCGGCGGTCAATCCATGAATAGCCCAGTGCAATTTATTTTGAACTGTGGCATAAAAAGTCTGTGTAACATCACTGCTTGGGTCATAATCGGCAGAACATTCTGCATAAATATCGGTGATTTTCTGGTAGAAGCGGCGCTCGGAAGCACGGATCTCACGAATCTTTTCCAGTAACTCATCAAAATAGTCTTTGCCGAAGTGCTCACCGTTTTTCAGGCGCTCATCATCCAGCACAAAACCCTTGATAATAAACTCTTTAAGCACCCCGGTTGCCCAGATGCGGAATTGCGTGGCTTGCTTTGAATTAACGCGGTATCCCACGGCAATTATGGCATCTAGGCTATAATATTGTGTTGGATATTTTTGACCAGTTTCTCCCACATGTTCCAAAATGGAACTCGTGCTCTCTTGGTCTAATTCGTTGCTCTCATAGATGTTTTTCAAATGTTTGGTGATCGCGGGGCGCTGGACACCAAATAGCGTGCTCATCCGTTCTTGTGTAAGCCATATTGTCTCTCCCCGGTAGAGCACATCAATTTTTATCGATGCATCTGCCGATTTATAAAGCAGAATTTCTGCTTCCTGCGGAATCTGGGAAAGTGTTTTAGACTCCATTGTTTTTGCCCTTTTCTCCAGTGCTACCTTCGGTCTGCTTCTTTATCCAGCTATCAATATCAGCCTTCCTAAAACGCCAACTTGCACCGACCTTAAACGCTGGCAACTTACCCTCCAGCGTAAGACGGTAAGTGGTTTTCTCCTTTAGCTTGAGGTACGTAGACACCTCTTTAATCGTCATTATATCGCTATCCATGTCACTCCCACTGGTTGTGTTTGAATGTATTTGCATGAGAAAATACTGGAAAATATGAGAATTATCAAGTAGATTGTGCTTTATTAAATTTAAAAACCAACGAGGAGCACAATAATGGATTTTTCTCAATTAGGAACAACGGCAAAAAAAGCTGCTCCAGTTGAACCTATAAAATTATTTGAAAGCCTTCCTAGCTTAGAAAATACGCCAAACGATTTATGGCGAGGACAGGCAGAGGCTTTAGCCAATTGGCATGCTGTCAGAAATAGTAAAGATGTTTTGGTTTCGCTTAATACTGGTGCAGGTAAAACAATTGTAGGGCTGCTTATCGCTCAAAGCTTGGTTAACGAAGGCGTTGAAAATGTAATTTATATTTGCTCTACCATTGATTTGGTTAACCAAACAGCAGCTGAAGCTAAACGTATTGGTATTCCGTATACAACTCGTGTTAAAAGAGATTTTAGCAATGATTTGTTTGAAACTGAAAAATCATTCTGTATCACAACGTATCAGGCATTATTCAATGGGCATAGTGTTCTTCGTAGAAAATTTTTCCCAGGGGCTGTGATTTTTGATGATGCTCATGTGGCTGAAAGCATTTTAAGAGATGCTTTTACAATAAGAATTCCTAGTCAAGATTACCCGGAGCTTTTTAATGAAATAGCTCAATTATTTGAACCGCATTTTAAAGAATTAAAAGCTTCTTCTCGATTTAAAGATAGCTTAAGTTTTGGTGAACACGCAACAGCATTCGCAGCACCAAGAGGAGTACAGCAGCGCTCATCACAGATTTTACAACTCTTTGAAAAACACGACCTCAAAGATGATAGCAATTTAACCTATGCCTTCGAGCATATAAAAGATCACATTGACGCATGCGCTGCAATTTTTACTCGTGGAGTTTTTGAGCTTGCGCCGCCATTCCTTCCATCTTTGGCATTAGACGTTTTTGAAAGGCCTGTTCGAAGGGTTTATTTGTCCGCAACATTACAATCTCAAACTGAGTTCATTAGAGCATTTGGACGACAGCCTTCAAAAATGGTTATACCCTCTAATGATGCTGGTAATGGCGAGCGCCTAATAATTGATGGGCGTAACATTCAGGCTGGGTTCTCTGCCGAGTATATTAAAGGTATTGCTCAAGAGAAAAAGATAATTATAGCTGTTCCAAGTTATTTATCATCTAAAAAATGGGAAGAAATATCCGCACCTCCAACAGCAGAAAAATTTTCTAAAGCTTTAAATAACTTTCGTGAAGCAGATCATGGTGCCTTTACCTTGGTTTCCAGAGTTGATGGCATTGACCTGCCACATGATACATGCCGATTGATGCTCATGGAAGGATTACCCAGTGGCACGTCTCTTCTTGAGAGATATCAGTGGGAATTCCTAAGAATGAATAATGTACACGCGGCTCGTGTAGCAAATCGGTTGGCTCAATTATTTGGTCGTATAAATCGTGGAAGAAATGATTACGGGGTGTTCCTTATAGGAGGGAAAGATCTCAGTATATGGCTAGCAAAAGATAGAAATGTTTCATTGCTTCCTCCGTTGTTGCAAAAGCAAATTATGTTAGGGCGGTCTGTACAAGAGGGCATGTCATTAGATAGTACTAGCAAAGTATCCGAGGCAATAAATTCTGTACTTGATCGTGATAAAGCATGGCTTGATTATTATGAGCGTGAAGTTAAGCTTGGAGAGCTTGATAAAGATCAGACAGATAGAGCTGAGGCTGCGGAGCCAACTATGGTTGAGGCCGCTTTAGTAGAATCTAAGTACGCTGCTTTTATTTGGAATGGCGATTATACTGAAGCAAGACAAATCATGGAGGCTTCTATTGATAATGTGGCAAGAGCAGATACCCCACTAGGTGGGTGGCATAGTGTTTGGCTTGGAGCAGCATTTGATCTTGAGGGAGACTCTGATAGTGCAGATCGTTCTTATGGTATAGCCAGATCAAGAATAGGACCTGCAATTGCTTTGCCACGACCAAACAGGCAGAAAGTAACAGCAACTGATGAACAATCAAATTTTTTCGCCTTAAGCTTAAGGTCATATCTCGGCTATTCTAGCGGTGGAAAATGTGACACTGAAATTATAAAACTTAAAGAAGAACTGAGCCTTATAGATAGAGGCACAACTAGGCAAGCGGAGGAATCTGTAAGAAAACTAGGCGAAATTTTAGGTTTTAGATCAACGAGGCCTGATAACGATCAAGGCACTGGCCCTGATGTATTATGGATTGATGATGAAAACAGTATTGCTTTTGGGTTTGAGCTAAAAACAGATAAAGACTCTCCTGCAACATATTATAAAAAAGATATTTCTCAAGGGCATGATCATATTAGTTGGATTAAACAACAGTACCCTAATCATACTTGCCTCGCTCTTTTGTATATTGGCCCAGACGGTGTTGTGGACACTAAAGCAAACCCATCTCCAGAAATGGGGCTTTGTACTGTAGAAACAGTGGCAAATTTGCGGGGTCACGTTTTAGCTTTAATCGATGACCTAATGAAATCAACCCCGATTGAGAGAATTACAGCAATTGAAAAAGAAAGCCTTCTTGAAAAATGGAGATTAACTTCTTTAGTTAAACATCTGTGGAGCAAAAGTATGGATGGTTAATTATCACATTATGAGAGAGGTACTCTCCCTCTGATTAGTAAGACAGCTAAAACAGCGCACCGACAGGAAAACCTGAAGCTATTCTCATGCCAGTGCGCGCACGTCGGTGTATCCGGATTGATAAACCGGGCGGCTGGGCATGTGACTACACAGCCTGACAGGCGCAATACGGGTTCGCCGCCGTTCCTGCCACCGTGATTGCTCCATGTTTGATCGTGACCAAACGGCTTCTCCCACGGTCCCGGCGTTTGTTACGGCTCGCACGTAAAAGGATCCCGGTCTCCTTATTGCCTTTTGAATGGCGCTCAAAATCAAATTATTAAACTTTATTGATCAAGCAGCCTTGCTTCAGCTTTATTTCGCCTCTCCTGCATCTGGGTTGCTTAAAGAGGTCATATTCGTAATTTTCTGAAACTCTTCCAAAATGTCGGGATAATTTTTGCTTAAAAAACGTACAACCTGTGCATTCTCCAAAAGCTTAACGAGATAGTTTTTAGCAAATTGCAACACCAGATTTTTCTGCCCCCGCTCATCCTTAATCAGCTTATATTCACGCTCCAGCCGGGTTAGCTCTTTTTGCATGCGCGCGCGTTTTTCTTGGCTAAGAACGGCTACTTTGGGCTTGCTTGCATTAACGAGTTGATCCGGCAGCGTTGTCTCCAGCAGGGCCCGAGCGTAGGGAACGCTAAAAGCATTCGTATCAATCATCAGCATGGCCGTTTCGATTTGGCGCGGTGGCTGCATTTTTTTGAGAACCCGAAAAACACCGCTGGCGAGCATCTTATCTTTGAGTAAATCAATGGCTTCTGGGCAAATACCGTCCAGCAAATTTCGTTTTTCTATGATGCTTTTGACATTCACGTTAAGCGCTTGCGCGATCTTTTCTTCCGGCACGCCGTTTCCCACGGCCTTTTGGATCATCTTGTGTTCTTGAATGGGGGCTTGGCGGCTGACATATTTGTTGTAGGTGAACGCTTCATCATCCTTTGAAATAAGGCAGACCGTCTTGGTTTCACCAATTTCTTTAAGAGCCTCCAGCCGCATATGCCCGTCGAGCAAAATATAGCGATTTTCTGATGCAGATTCCTTGGTCACTACAATCGGCTCAATAATACCGATTTCCTTGATCGAGGCGATGATTTGGTGAAACTTACGGCGTTATTATTCTTTGCCATTGCGAGAATTAAAAAGCATTTTTTGCAAATCGTTTAATTCAGATTCTTGCTTTTCAATTTCTCTTGATATGTCTTTCTTGTCATTATCTAATTTTATATTAAGCCTTTGCTCAAATCCAGAAATCTGTTTTGTTAGGTCAATTTGGGTCTCATGAATTTTCTGCACAAGCGCTTCTTGGTTGCTACTTATTCTAGCATTAATTTCTTTACTCTCATTGTGAAACATAACGGCAAGCCCTATAAGAGCAACACCTAATGCACCTATAGCGCCCCAAATAAGATACGAATGCCATCCACCACCAGACGGATCAGAAGGAGAGGGCAAAGGCGGTTGCTGTGATGGAATACTTCCGCCACTACCAGATTGTGCTGATTGTGAACTAACGCGGGGCTCTAAAGAGACATTGCTCGTGCTTGTTGATGTTTTTCTTCTTACGTTTGCCAAATCAATGATTGTGCCACTGTTATCCATTCAAATGGCTTTCTATATTTTTTTTGTACTCTTCAAATTTGAGTTTTACACTCTCTAACGAATCTTGGAATTCATCCATTTTGGTTTTCATTAATTGTTGAGTTTTTATTTCCCTATGATAATTACAAGAGACTAAAATGCCTTCTTTTTCTTTAGAGTTTGACGATTTTATCGCACCGGAATCAATATTGATAATAAATATGGCTTTTTTGTTTTCATCTTTATAGACCAGTTTAAAAGAAGCTGTATCTGCTCCTTTTAAAATATCAGGGCACTTATCTAATATTTTACTTTTTATAATTTCATCAGCTTTTTTTGTGGTCATAACGCCATTGTGATTTATGCCTATTGCTGAGATATCTTCTCGAACAAGAATATTTGAAAGATTTTTGGAAACCTCATAAAAGTATTTATCAGTTTCGGTTATATCCTCCATGGATATAATAACTCTATCAATATGGCCTGCTATTTTTATATTTAAGTTTGGAAATGATATAGATTTGTACATAGCTGGATCTTGATCATTGCCATAATCAATTTGATTAAAGTCGATATCATTGCTTGAAATTATTTTGTCTTTTAGGATTTGAGTTAGATCAGCATATTTTGAAAAGCTTTCAATTCTGCCATCTCTCATTCTCTGAACAAAAACTATTGTTCGCTCATATACCTCTATATTGTGTGTCATAAAAGTTAGAATCCTTATTACCAAATATTTTAAGCTTAAGGTAACAATTTGTTTATATTAGTCAATGAGTTTTCCAGTAAATGCTTATGCGGCCTCCTGTATATTTACTCGCTGCGTAAGGGAAAAGAAATCTTCCAGATCGTCAAAACGATAACAATCAAGTGCCAAGCCGTTATTATCAGCCAGCCTAAGCTGTGGATCTTCAACAACGAGCGCGGGTAAAATGTAGTAATCTAGCGGCTTTTCATTTGCCTCATCCATGCGCACAACAATGGTGATATCCGGCCTAAGCCCGCTATCCAGCTGCACCTTCCAGCGATTGCGCCCGGCCTTGGTCTGAAAACAGCGTGAAATAACAATGGAAACTTTAACCTCATCATTTACGACGATCATGTCCGAGGCAACCTCGCGGTGGACGCTGCCGCCGAGATCTTTAATGCGGTGAATGACACCTTCGCAAATATCCGGGTAAAGTGAGCGGATATGGCGGTTGGTTTCGATATAGCGCATATCTCGGTCTGGCGTGTATTCCACCAATTCGTAGGCGCGCAAGAGACTGCCAAAACGGTTAGCGTAAGCACTGCTGGAGGGCATTTCATCTGCTTCATCAATCAGGATTCCTGAAAGCCATCCTTTGCGCTGGTGCAATTTCTGCAGCTTTGTAAGTAATTCTTCATCGGAATATTTGCGGCTGCGCTCGGCAATAATGCCCTGCGCCGTGTAGAAATAAGGGGTATCAACGATAGCCTCAAACACACCATCTGCGCGTATCCACATCTCTTTCTCATTAACAATGCGGCGTTTTTTCAGCTTAAAAGAGGTGCGGTTAAAAACATTATTGCCGATATATTTTTCATTGGTCAGAACTTCGTGGACTGTGCCGCGCGTCCATGGCCGGTCAAGGTCTGTTGTTTCGCCTTGCTGATTAAGGTGCTCTGCAATTTCTTTTTCATTCATGCGATTATCAACGAAGCTGCGGTAAATCCAGCGCACGGTATCGATTTCATCTTGCGGACCCGGTACTAAAATAACGCGGTCGGTTTGCAGGCTTTTATGCTCGCCGCGCTTGAGCGTGCCTTTTTCATTTCCCTGTTCATCAATAAGCATGCGCCGCAATCCATAGCCAGCAGGGCCGCCTTGACGGTATCCTTTTTCGATCAAACGGCATTGCCCGGCAAAAACCTTCACCGAAAGCTCGCGGCTATATTCACCGGCCATGCTGCGTTTGATGTTCTTCATGAGGTTGGATTGCAAGGAACCATCATTGCTAAACTGCTCGGCTACATAATGCACTTCAAATCCAGCGCGGCGACATATAAATTCGTAATAAGCGCTCTCATCCGCATCCTGAAAACGCCCCCACCGCGTAACGTCCAGAACAAGAATGACGGAAAATTCTTCTATTTGTGTTTCTACATCGGCGATCAAGGATTTAAGTCCCTTGCGCCCGCTGAAGCTCAGGCCACTCTTACCGCCATCTGTGTAGGTTTTTACAATCTCAATATTGTGATGCAGAGCGTAATCACGAATAGCTTGTTCCTGATTTTCCGTTGAGTATTTTTGGTGATCCGTAGACATGCGCACATACATCGCCGCCGTACGCGCTGCTTTTTTTACACCCTGATCACTTTCTCCCGTTTCCCGAGAGTTTTTATAATTATACATCTACGCTGAACCCATCTCATAATCGCACGCTAAAAATTTCCAATAATGAAAATGATCCCCCATGGCTTTTAGAGCCTTTTTCAGACGGATCATCGCATAACTGCTTCTTTTTCCATCATAAACAAAGGAGCCGTCAAATGTCTTTGACAAATAAGGACCCTTTATTTCCGGGTCAAAACAAGGAAATTTCAAATGAAAAACTGGCTAAAATTATCTCTCGTGCCTTGCGCACAGATTTTGGTAAACACCCCCATGCAATAAAGAGAATAGGGCAAAAAACAGGGGTTAATTTGCACACCATCAAAAACTGGTATAAGGGAAGCAAAGCGCCGTCTTCCGGTCATTTATTGTTGCTTTCTAGGCACTCCCCGACAGTTTTAAAATTCATCCTAGAACAAATCGGCGGCAAGGAGCTTTGGGAAGTTTTTCAGCTTTTCTGGGATGTTTCCGGGGAAGATAATTTTGGTGCGAAAAACCCAATTTATAGGGACAAAAATGTCCCTATAAATGTCCCTATAAAATTGAACAAAAGGCAAAAACACTTCCTGATATTGCTGAAAAGTGGCAAAAAGGGAACAGCAGAAGATATTGCAAATAAATGGCAAGTGACCACTAAAACCGCCAAAAGAGATATCCTCAAATTGAAAGATGCCGGAAGGATCAGATTTCATGGTGCCAGAAGGACTGGACATTATGAAATTATTGATCACAGTTAATTGAGAGTATTATTATAACTTTAAATTCAATATCGCGTTACCTATAGGTTAAAAATCGCGGACTGCTTAGCTTGACTTTTGTCGGGCTTTGATTTATAAAATAGTGAGGTGTTAACAAAAGGTTCTTAACCATGACTCAAAATATTTATGCACGCTGGCAAATGCAAAAAATCAAAGATGCGCTAAAAACGAGGCGTGTTGTCTTATTGGAAGGCTCTCGGCAGTGCGGAAAAACGACATTATCTAAAGAACTAGCTTCTAATGAAACTATTTACAGAACCTTAGATGATTCAACGTTGTTAAAAGCCGCCATTGATGATCCTTCTGGTTTTGTACGTCATGGCAATGAATTGATGATTATCGATGAAGTGCAGCGTACGCCAGACTTGTTGTTGGCAATTAAAAAAGACGTTGATGAGAACCAAGCGTGGGGTCGGTTTTTGCTAACAGGGTCAGCTAATATTCAGTCTTTACCGAGCGTGAAGGAATCTTTGGCTGGGCGCATTAGTAAAGTCAGGTTGCGCCCACTGACTTTAGGGGAAATATACGGTAAATCTCCAAACTTTATAACGAACGCCTTTAAAGGAGAGTTTAGTATATCAAAGAGCTCGCAAAAACCTACGGAGGGCTTGGCTTATAACAAAGACATTTACATTTCTTATGCTATGCGTGGAGGATACCCCGAAGCCGTTAAGCTTGATCAGGCACAAGAAATTAGGCGCTGGCATAAGGATTATTTAACAGCCCTCATAGACAGGGACTTAAAAGATATTGCAGAGATCCGGCGGAAAGATAGCCTTCTTAAGCTTGTTGAAGTTTTGGCTGCATGGTCATCTAAGGAGCTGGATATTTCAAAAATTGGCACCAATTTATCTTTGGCTCGCCCAACAATTGAAACTTATATCAATGCTCTAGAATCTTTATATCTTGTCGAGCGTGTGCGCCCTTGGCATACGACTGATTATGATCGCATCAAAAAGCAAGATAAGATTTTTGTTACTGATAGTGGTTTTATGTCATCAATTCTAAAGTGGACTTTTGAAGCGGTACGCTTTGATGGAGATTTAAACGGTAAGCTCATTGAAACGTTTGTATTTAATCAGCTCTCCGCTATTTTAGAGGCTCAAGAAGATGATTGTAATTTGTACCATTATCGCGATAGAGAAAAGCGAGAAATAGATTTTATCGTACAAAATGAGAACGGAGATATTTTAGGAATAGAAGTTAAAGCAGGTTCCTCTGTTAATAAATCTATGTTTAAACATTTAGAATGGTTCAAGCATAATCTTGCTGCTGAAAACAAGTTTAAAGGCATTGTTTTGTACTCAGGTGAACATGCTCTATCTTTCGGAGACAATATGTGGGCAGTTCCTATTAGCTCTTTGTGGTCTTAAAATTGTTCAATCTTCCGTTTCGAAGTAACGATCACACAGGGAGAAATCAAAAAGACAAAAAGACTTTTTCAATTTAAGTTCCTGTTTTCAAATCCATATTTTTCTTGACTTTTTGAATAAAGTATAGGAATATATTCAACATCAACACCACAGATCCGTCTGCGGTGTTTTTTTGTGCGCAAAACCAATCCCAAGGAAACAATCATGGAAATCAAAATAAATAAGCCATTTTCGGCGAATTCTGCTGTAGATGAATTTGACGTTCGCCAAATGAAAAAAGCACTGAACCGTCTTGGCTATTACCACCCTTATAAAAAAGTCGGCATTACAGGGATTCCTGATAAGGCTGTTTTTGATGCCCTCAAATCCTTTCAAAAGGATCAGGGGTTACAAGCATCTGGAACAGCTAAACCAGGTGATAAAACCGTTACAAAACTTAGCAGCGAATCCAGCAAAAAGAAAAATGGGAAATATATCTGGCGCAGCGTCGGTGATGATAAAGTCCGTGATGCCCATGCCGCTTTCAACGGCACGGTACGAGATCTAGATGATTCTCCTGATCCTGGTGAAGAATTCAACTGCCGTTGTTGGGCAGAGCCTGTTAATTGTGATAAAGAGTTCATCACACAAAATGTTATTAGCGACATTAAAGATGATAAAGATCAATGGACTTGGGCTGATTATCTTGCATATTTTTATGTCGGAGGCGGTCAGAGTATAACACTTCCGTTGATGGGATGGCTTGGTCCTATTATTGGGGAATCTAAAAATCAGGTTTTTATGCCAGTTCAAGAGCAGATTGTAGATTTAGCCAGACAAATTGAGCAAGGTGAAATACATTATACAACAGAAAATACCTATGAATTTGAAGGCATATCTTACCCTATCGGTGAGGCAACTGTAAGCAGCGAAACCGTTGGAACTGTTTCAATCAACGAAAAATGTCTTATCATTGATGCGGAGGTTACGTACACGTTTTTTGACGATTTTACCGATCCGGCAGATATACGTGAAGTCAATGACTGGATTCAAAAGACATTTTATCCTTTCTTGTCAGGACGAATTCCTTTTATTCCTAAAGACATGCCTGAAGTTTTACGGGTTCATTTTGAAAGGGGTGACATTACTGAATTTGGTGGCACGCCCTACCATATTCATGGTAGCTGGAAAACAAAGCTATCTGCTGTTGTCAAAAGAGCTTCTCAGTAAATAGTTTTAATGATGCTGACAACGACGAGTAACAGCGCCAAAGGGATGGTGAAAATGGCTGATCCGAGTATGCATAAATTGCTGATAAGGCCATATTGAAGATTTTTTAATGGAGGCCAGATCCATTGTCGGTAAATGCAGCGCCAAAAGAATTCAAGCCATCCAATAACAACATTGATTAAGAAAACTATCCAAATTGACAAAAGGATATAATGACGATATGCGTGCTCTTTTATTCCCCAGCGACCAATTATCTCTGGGTCAGTTAAAGTTGCGTATAAAGTAATTCCTGATATAGTTATGGCGCATAACCACAAAAAAATAATCCGTCCTGACTTATACCAAAACGGCATACGCGGTGTGGCTGAAAAAATTATAATTGGTGCGCCTATAACAACAAACAAACCCAAAAGGCCAGTATAAGCTAATACTGTTTCTAAAAACTCCATGCGCAGATCATATCTATAAATGCATTCTTTATCAATGGGATATGATTTTATAGCTAAATACAGGCCTCTGTTTTTTCAATTATATTTCTCTTGATCTCGCAGAAAATCTATGGCGTTCATGCATAAATATTCACATTCTCAAAGTTTTTTCATTTTTCGTCGTCATTTTTTGAAGCAACCGAATACCAGTAATAATGAGAGGGAAAATTTACCCTTGTTGCAAAACAAAAAAGGAGACATGAGAAATGCAAGAACACAGGCAAGAAAATACATACCGCACACCACTACAAAAATGGGTGGACGCGCTTCATGTTTTTGATGATGATATTGAGGCGTATGAAAAAGAAGATGATGCGCTTTATTTG
>Ga0256839_1001942_pt1 | contig 24049 bp, 26 predicted proteins | sample 354166metaG_FD_185968 | JGI IMG/M metagenome (GOLD analysis project Ga0256839, IMG submission 185968) | Hydrothermal vent microbial communities from Mid Atlantic Ridge, Atlantic Ocean - 354-166 | ecosystem: Environmental > Aquatic > Marine > Hydrothermal vents | place: Atlantic Ocean: Mid... | reverse complement strand
AGGCTCACCCTGGTGATCCTCCTGCTCTCGTTCCTCAGGTACTCGGAGATGAACTCCTTGGCTTCGGGGTTGCTCATCACTATGCTCAGCGCCTCCTCGGCAGTCACCGGGAAGTCAAGTCTCTCCGTTTTGTTGTCTGTCGTGGTGGTGCCGCTGCCTTCGTCCTCGGCAGTCACCGGGAAGTCAAGTCTCTCTCCATTCCTCCCACCTTCAAGCTGCTGCAGCGCAAGCACCGCAAGCACGGCGCCCGCAACTCCCAAAAGCAGAAGTTTTTTCATGTGTATGTATAGCCCGGCTACCATCGTAAAATTGGGCATCCTCGCAATTCGCATCAGTAATAGCGTCAGCACCGCAGGCTGCTGTAGCTGCAGCATAAGAGAGGGCAAACCGAAAAGTAGATATTCCGGGGGTGGTGATAGTAGGTAACGATGGAATTTAATACCCAGCTGCGCGAGCTTATAAACACCCTGGGCGGAGAAAACAGGCTTGAGGTGCTGCGGCTTCTTGAGTCAGAGATGATGAGCATTCCGCAGATACGGCGTGAGCTTGCAAAGATGGGCAAAAAGAAGCCGTACATAACAGTCAACCGCTACCTTGATGTTCTCCATGAGCTCGGTCTCGTTGAAAACTTTGGAGACGGCAGGTACTATCTGACGGTTAAGGGTATATGCACACTTGATACGATTACAGAGCTTGAAAAAAAGCTTGAAGCCCTTGAAAAGCTTGAATCCCTCAGGAAGTACTCTCTTTCACGTCTTCCACGGGTGCTCAGGCATGATATAACCCTGCTTGCAAACGCCGGCTACATAAGCGACCCCTTCACCCTCTGCAGCGAGATGGAGAAGAGCATAATTCTGGCTGAGAACACCCTGCACTTAATATGCAGCGACTACAGCAAGTCCCTGCTTGACACCCTCATAACCAAAATGGCTGGCGGCACGGTGTCTGAGGTGAAGATAATAAAGGACAAGTGGAACCTGAGCTCGGCTATTGAGCACATACGGGGTGCGGTGGAGAAGATGGAGATGGGGGGTGAGGGCAAAAGCAGGCTGATGGTCAGGGTTTACCCGGAGATAATGCCCGTATGCCTGCTTATATGCGACCTCAGGAAGGTGTTCATATCCTTCCAGCCGATGAATGAGCAGAAGCCCTCCTTCCAGTCAGGCTATGTGTCTGATGAAAAAGAGGTCATAGAGTACGGCCTCAGGATATTTGAGCACTACTGGGACAGGCTTGCATGCCTCAGAATTTTCAGGAGGAAAAGAGCGTAGCTACATGTAGCCGAGCTCACGCAGCCGCCGCATTATCCCCTCCTTGTCCTGCGCTCTGCCAGCACGCTCCGGCACCGCCTCCAGGTCCTGCTCCCAGGCGGGTACATCCGCAACCTTCTGGGTGGTTGCCTTTGCTCCCAGGCTCCTGTACCCCTTTGCATAGAGCTCGTTAACGGGCACGTTGTTGCTCCTGAGCACCTGCCAGACCTCGCGCTCGGTGAAGTGCAGTATGGGGTGCACGCGCATGTGCGGCGGGTCCTGTCTGGGTGAGAAGTAAACTTCGTCCCTCCTCGCCTCCTGCTCGTCCCAGCGTATGCCGGTCATCACCGCCTCAATGCCCTTCTCCTCTATGAACATGTTCAGCGCCACGGTCTTCATCAGGTGGTTGCCTTCAAAGCTCTCGGGGTTGAACACAAAGCTCTCGCCTTTAAATCCTATCTTCTCAAGCTCCCTGCGGTTGCGCTCGTTCAGCTTTGCCACATAAACCACATCTCCAACCTTCTCAACCTGCCTGAGAACGTCCTCGTTCCTGACCTCGTGTATCACCAGATTCCACTCCTCCCGCATCCTCTCCACGTAGGCGAGCACCTCCTCAAACACGCTGCCCTCGTTTATGAATATGCACTCGGGCATGGCACAGCCCTGCTCCTCGCACACCTGCTTTGTAAGCCAGAGCATCAGTGTTGAGTCCTTGCCTCCAGTGAAGGCTGCCACGAGGGAGCTTCCGTACCTCTCCAGAGCCTCGGAAATAACCTGCTTGCTCTTTTCTATCTTCCTGTCAAGCGGAAGCGCCATTATCTCAGCGTCCATCTCTACCCCCATCCCGCACAGGGCATCAACCACTCTAAAATTTTTTGTATGGGGGCGAGGAGATTTCTGTTATGCCGGAGAGCAGGTGCGAGATAGTGAGGGCGATCATCAGGCACATGCCCATGTCTAAGGAGCTGTGCCTCAGGTGCAAGGGGGGCAGGCTGCTGTGCGGACGCCCCGCCTGCCCGCTTCTTGCAAAGCTCATGGTCAGAGCACCCGTGGAGGCAAAGCTGGGTGAGCACATCTTCGGTCCCTCGCCCGGGATATTTGTGGGCTGGAAGGGCTACCCGAGGGTGCTCGCGGGTCCCCTCACGGCACTGGAAGAGGAGAAGGCGCAGCTCTGCGACAACCCCGCAGAGTGGTACGGGATGGGTGTGGATGAGATTGTGCGCATGCGCTCCATGCTCGTGCGCTCAAAGGCGGAGGTGGACGTGAGGAGCCGCTCAAAGATTGCCGAGCTGTCTCAGGAGATTGCCCTCTCGTGCGTGCCCACAGATACCGAGGTGAGATTTGAGAGGAAGCCCAGCTTCAGCGTGAGCTTCTCGCCCTTCACGCAGCCCTTGGGTCCGAGCGCACCCGTGAAGAAGATAGAGCTTGCGGGCAACCCCAGAATACCGGGGAGGGTCTGCTCCCTGGCTGAGGATGAGGTCTCAGCCACTCATGCGCTGAAGGTGCTCTACGACTCTGGCTATGACGTTTACTACCTCACCAGGGTTCTGTCCTCGGGCGCGCTGGGGCTTGAGGAGAAGCGCAGGATGGTGCCCACGCGCTGGAGCATAACGGCGGTTGATGACACCCTGGGCAGGATGCTCATGAAGCAGGTGCGGGGGTATCCTGTGCTGAACGAGTACAGGGTGTACAGGAGCACCTACCTTGACAACCACTTTGAGGTTCTGCTGATGCCGAGGCGCTGGGAGTACGAGATGTTTGAGGGCTGGGCGCCCAACACCCTCTGGACGCTGGGGCTTGAGAAGCCAGCCATAAATGCCGAGCATGAGGGCTACCACGGAAGAAGCGACTACGCTGAGAGCGAGGGCGGCGCCTACTATGCTGCGAGGCTTGCGGTTCTTGAGGCTCTGAGGAGGATGCGCAGACAGGCGGGTGCGGTGGTGTTCAGGGAGATTTATGAGGGATACATCATACCTGTTGGCGTGTGGGAGGTGCGGGAGAACGTTCGCAGGGCTATGCGCTCCCGGCCCGAGAAGTTCCAGAGCCTGCGGGAAGCCCTCGCGGACATCGCCTCAAGGCTCAGGATACCCCTGAGGGAGTACCTGAGCAGAAGCGCGCTGCTGCAGCAGCGACGTCTGGATGATTTTGCTTAGCTCAGCGGTGTCCCCTGCCATGACCCATGCCGCCACCTCTGCCCCTCTCGGGCACCTCCTCCTCAAAATCCTCGCCGCTGGCAGCCTTTATAGCATGCTGGGCATGCTCCCAGGCTATGCCGAAGTAGTAAATTGCCTCCGAGTAGCTGCCCGCTTCTGCAGCCGCATAGGCTGCCTCGCGGTAGGCGTAAGCCTTGTCTATCTCCTCCTGCACCTCCTCAGGCTCAGAGGCGTTGACCAGAGCAAGCTCCGCATCCCTTATCGCCTCGTTCACCAGCAGCTCATCCGCAAGCACCAGCTTCTTTGCAGCCTCCTCTATCTCTGGAGCCTGCCTGCCGTGCCCGCCACCGTGACCCCTGCCGTGGCCGCCTCCTCTGCCCATGCCCGCAGCGTGCATGCCCATCCCATGACCGCCACCTCTGGCTCTGAAGCCAAGAGCCTCCGCAGCCTCGCGCTCGTACTCAAACACCTCGTCACCCTCCTCCGGGTCAAGGTGGTAGTCGTCAACCCAGTACTCGGGGTTGAGGCTCTCCCTGATGTACCTCACAGCGAGCCTGGTGCTGCGGTAGTTCTCCAGCAGCTCAATAGCCTGCTGCTTCAGCTCTCTGGGGGATGGACCTGGTGGAAGCAGAGTTATAGTCCTGGTGCCTGAGGCTGCGTGGTTGCCAGCGGCATCGGTGGCGCTGGCGTTGACCTGATACACGCCAGGTGCCAGGGAGGTGAAGTTGCGGAAGCAGGGCGAGGCAGAGCAGGTGAAGCTTGCCACCAGACCGCTGCTGCCGTAGAGGTACAGGGTGAGGCTCACGGGGCTGGCGTCCAGAGCAGTTGCGTTAACCGGTATGTAGCTCTGGGCAAGGACGGAGCCGTCTGCAGGTGTGGGCGGTACCAGGGAGACTGAGGGTGGTGTGGTGTCTGTAAACACCTGCCTCTCCTCGCTCACACCCCAGTTGCCGGCTTCATCCCTGCCCCACACCCTGAACACGTGCCAGCCGTCGGCTACGCTTGCCACCGCCTCCCACACGGTGCCGGAGCCGCTCATGCTCAGGTTGACGCCGTCCAGCTCAAGCAGCGCCTCCGCTAAGGGCTCACTGGCATTCACCTTCACATGCAGCTGGGAGGTGCTCAGGTAGCTCAGGTTCTCTGGCGTGGGAGGTATGAACTCAATCGCCGGCGGGGTGGTGTCGGGCACGGGCACCACAGAGAAGCTGAACTCGCCCGAGGTGAAGTAGGGCTTCTCAGTCTGCCCGGTGTAAACGTAACCCACAGCCCTGTAGTCACCTACCTCAAGAACCCCCGTGTCTATGGCTATGGTGTAGCTCATCACGTAGCTTTTATTGTCACCGTAGCCGTAACCGTAGCCAAACTCATAGTAGGAGGAGTCGTCATAGGCATAGGCGTAGCCGTATCCATAGCCATAGGGACCGAGAGTGCCCGAGGGCGTTACGGTTATGCCATCACCGCTCACGAGAGTGCCATTGGGATAGAAAAACCAGCTAACGTTCTCGGCGCCTGTGAGGTTGAGGGAGAGCATTTCAACAGGCACGTACTGGTCAGGTGAGGAAAGCTTTACAACCAGCTCAAAGGTTATGATGTCCCCCTTCTGAACCTCCACCTTGTCAGCGTTTAGCGTTACCAGCACCGCCTCCGCTGGCACAGCCATTATCATGAGCACGACAATAACAAAGGTCAGCAGCGCTGCCTCTCCAAACCTCCTCATCCTGCTCTCCTCCTCTCACCTCTTTTACTGTCAAACTACTACTATATAAAACTTTTGGGGTGCCGGAGAGATGGCGGTTCTTGCCTGTGATGGCTGATTTTGGTGTCAAACGGCATATCCGAGCCTTCCTCACTGCCATCGCGAAAAATTTATTAGCGGGCAGACAACACCTGCAGGCATGGAGGCGGCGCGGGTATTTCTTGTGAGCTCAAGGGCACCCGTGCATGAGCCCGAGCGCTGGAGCAACCGCAGATACAGCCTGCTGAGCAGGATTGAGGTGCTTGCCAGAAAGGTGGGGCTGCAGGAGTTCGTTGAGGAGGGTGACCTGGTTGCGGTGAAGGTACACTTCGGTGACAGAGGCACCACAAGGATGCTCAGGAGCATATACGTGCGCAGGATGGTTGAGCTTGTCAGAGAAGCGGGTGGAAAGCCCTTTGTCACAGAGACCACGGGTCTGGGGATGCTTCACCCCAGAAGCACGGCAATCGGCAGGCTGGAGACTGCAAGGGACAACGGCTACACCCAGGAAACGCTGGGAGCGCCGATAGTGATTGCAGATGGTCTGAGGGGCTTTGAGTATGTGGTGCAGGATGGTGTGGAGGTGGCAAGCGCAATAGCTGAGGCAGACAAGCTGCTGGTGCTCAGCCATCTTACAGGCCACTTCAGCTCGGGTTTTGGCGGGGCGATAAAGCACCTCGGGCTGGGATGCGTTGCAAAGCCGGCGAAGTTCAGGGTGCACATTGAGGGCATGCCCGAGATTGAGGCACGGAAATGCACCGGGTGCGGCAGGTGTGCTGAGGTGTGCCCCTCAGGGGCAATCTCGCCCCCGGAGATTGACGGAGAGCGCTGCGTCATGTGCGCTGGCTGCGGCGAGGCTTGCGCTCACGGTGCCGTGAAGATGGAGTGGCTGATGGGCAGGGAGATGTGCAGGCGGGTGGCTGCCTCAGCCAGCGCGGTGGTGCGCGCGGTGGGCAGGGAAAATGTGCTGTTCTTCAGCTTTCTTCTGGAGGTCACGCCACACTGCGACTGCTGCGCCTTCAGCGACAATCCCATAGTGCCAGATATCGGCGTGCTTGCTTCCAGGGATGCGGTTGCTGTGGATGCTGCGGCACTTGAGCTGATCAGAGCCTCCCCGGGTCTGCCTGCAAGCATGCTCCCGGAGAGTGCCAGAGGTGCGGGAGCTGAGAAGTTTGAGCACCTCTTTCAGAGGGATGCGAGGGTGCAGATTGAGGAGGCGGAAAGGCTTGGAGTGGGAGCCGCCGAGTTTTCGGTGCTGGAGGTGGGATGAGCGAAAGGTATATCTAAGGGTGGAGGCGCATGCTTATACATGATTGACTCCCAGATTGGCGGTGCAATCCTGAAGCTTGCGGTGGGTGTGGTGCTGATCCTGGTGGCTCCCAGGGTTGTGGGGGCGCTTCTCACAGCCATCGGTGCTGGATTTATACTGCTGGGTGGGATGAAGTACGTGCTCGGAAGCTTTGAACTCACAGCGGGTGTGGTTTTTCCTGTGATTATGGGAGTGGTGATTGTGGTCATCGGCAAGAGCCTGGCTGAGACCGCCCTCAGGGTCGCGGGCGGTATAGCGGTGCTGTGGGCTCTGTGGGATCTGGGCTTGCTGAGGCTGATGTGATGTATGGGCTTCCGTGAGGATGCTGTGGAGAGGCTGAGGGAGGAGTGGCGTGCCTTAGGTGAGGCTGTAACTGCCGCCGTGGAGGCTGAGCAGGGAGAGCTTTCAGCATGCCTGGCAGGGGTTGAGGAGGCGTGCAGAAGGCTGGAGGAGGTGCTGGAGGGTGCCTTCAGGGCGGTGAGTGCCTCCTGCGATGATGCGACCAGGGTTTCTGAGCTGTACAGCCAGGCTAAGAAGGCGGTGCAGGATATCAGCAGGACAGCAGCCGAGCTCAGAGAGAAGTGCGATGCCAGCGCTGAGGCGGAGAGGAGCCTGGAGAGCCTGCAGAAGGAGCTTGAGCGGTATGAGGAGATGCTGGAGAGTGCCAGGGAGCAGGCGGAAATGGCACGGCAGAGGTACAGAAGGAGGATGGAGGAGTACGCTAAGGTGAGGAGCAGCCTTGACGACGAGCTGAGCGCCCAGCTTGCGCTGCTGAAGCATGAGTTCGTGAGGGAGGTGGCAGGGTTTTCTGAGGAGCTTGAGTTCAGGGCAAGGGGGATGAAGGTGAGCGCGGAGAGGCTGCTTGAGGAGTTCTGCAGGGGGGAGAGGACGGAGATTGCACCCAGAGCTGGCATAGTGGGCAAGCTCATGCCGGGCACGCAGGAGGTGAGAGCCAGCATAAACCTGGTGGAGATGAAGCTGAGAGAGTACAGGGATGAGATTGAGGCGCTTAGGAGAAGGAGGATGGAGCGCGAGATCAGAGTTCTGCAGGAGTTCTCTGACCTGCCGGCTCTGAGGAGCGAGATGCTGGCTGCAGAGAGAAGGTGCGGCGAGATTGAGGAGAGAATTTCCAGTGTCAGGAGCAGAATTGGCGAGCTGAGAGGGACGCGGGTTGGAGCCGAGCAGGTGCTGGTGGCTATGGGAAGACTGGCTGAGGGCTGGAGGACTGCAGAGAATGCGGTGGCACAGGTTTTTGAGATGTGGGATGGGGATGAGCGAGATGCTGACCCAGAGAGAAGAGCGCTGAGGCGCAGGGTGAAGGAGCTCAGGGAGGCGCTGGGCAGGAGCGAGGAGGAGGTGGCTGAGCTCAGGCAGAGGCTGGAGGAGCTTGGAAGGAAGGTGGCGGAGCTGGAGGGGAAGCTTGGGGCTGAGGCTGAGCTGCGGAAGAGCCTGGAGGCAGAGCTTAAGAGGCTGAGAAGGGTGAATGCAGAGCTTTCTGCAAGATTGGCGAGTGGCAGCAGCAGCGCAGACAGGATGCTGGAGTCTGCGAGGGCTGAGCTGGAAAGGGTGGCGGAGCTGTGCAGAGCAGGAAAGGTGGAGGAGGCTCTGAGAAGGTGTGCGGCTGCCACTGAGATGATGGCGGGGCTCGGGGAGAAGGCGGAGGATGTGCTGGCAGGCTTGAGGGTGTGCAGCAGGCTGCTGAGAGAGGCTGCGGCTGAGGTGAAGGTGAGGCGGAGGGGTGAGGCTCTGAGGGATGCAGCAGGGGTGGCACGGCACACACTGGCTGAGCTTGATGAGCTGGCTGGCAGGCTTAAGGCTGAGGTTGAGCAGGCGAGAAGGGAGGAGGAGACGCTCAAGGCACTGAGGGAGGAGAACCGCAAGCTTAAATCGGAGGTGAGAATGCTGAGAGCCAGCCTGAAGAGGAAGAGTGAGCTGCTGGAGAGGTACGTGGGGGAGAAGACCTCGGCGCTCAGGCGGCTCTGAGCAGCCTGAAGGCTGCGCCTGCGCTGAGTGCAATGGCAAGGGTGTAGGTGAGGGTGTACCAGAGCAGCTCACCAGCTCCAGTGCCGGCAGGCAGGCTGAGAAGCCTGAGCCAGAAGAGCAGGAGAAGCGCACCCGAGAGGCAGGCGGCTGCTATGCCGAGATGGCGATGCAGCCTGCGCCTGCCCGCTGGCTGAAGGTCATGCTCGTGTCCGAGAGGTGTGCGGGGAAGGAGCAGCGCACCCACGCCTGCTGCCGCCAGGGCTTTGAGGATGTCCCCGGGGATGTAGGGAAGCACACCCTTCGCGAGCGCTTCGCTAATGCCTATACCCAGCACGTGCATTAGCTGGAGGACGCCAGCGAGGTATATGAGCGACACGCCCGCAAGCATTATGAGCGCCTGAGGCAGAGCCCGCCTGGAGCTGGTGTAGGTGTCGGTGAGATAGCCCACCAGGTAGGCGGCAAGCACAAAGCCGATAATGTAGCCGCCGGTGGCTCCCAGCAGCACCTCAAGCCCAGCTCTGCCACCCGCAAACCAGGGCATGCCAAGAGCCCCAAGAGCGGCGTAGAGGAGCATGCTCAGGGCTCCGTAGTTCCTGCCGAGTATGACGCCGCCGAGCAGTACAAAGAAGACCTGCCCGGTTATGGGGACGGGGGTGAAGGGAAGGTAAAGCCTGAGCTGCGCACCAGCACCGGTGAGCGCCGCAAATGCAAGCGCAAGGAGAAGCTTGTGATGATACTCCGCCTCATGCCTCCACCTGAAGAGGTCCCGCCTGAGGTTTTCGTTGAGAAACATCTGTACCACCTCGTCAACCTGATTACTGTGATGCGGTTGACGTATTTATGTTTTGCGGCTGGAACCCGGTGGTGTTGGTTGCAGGCACGGTGAAACTGAAGTGGATGGTGCTGCGGTTCTGCAGACTAACATGAGCGTGCTCTTAATGCATACCGCTCTTACACCATGCTGACCACCGGGATTGGTGAGATGCATAGCTACAGGAGATGAAGGCTACAAATGTGAGGATGCACCGGCGAGGAAATTGTACAAACCTCACCACCACATGTCGTGGATGTTTATATAGGAAATGCACCACCAGACTTCCACGACAACACCCCACGAAACTGTGTAGTATCCCAAAATCATTTCCCAACCTTTATAACTCTTGCATGGCAAAACTTACCCCAGCCAAAATCAGGTGGATCATTCGCGAGAAAGAGCGCGGCAAGCTAACCACTGAACAGATAGCCAGGATTCAGCGTATCACCCCTCGTCGTGTGAATCAGCTCTGGCGTGAGTACCGGAGTACTGGTGAGCTACCGGTACTAAAGGCACCTGGCAGACCTCGTGAACCTATCACCCTGGCACAAATCAATGCTGTGCTGGAGGCTCATCACAGGTACAGGCTTGGTGCTTGCCTTCTGGAGCACGTGCTTGAGGTGGAGTTTGGTGTGAAGATGTCCCACAACAAGATTCATACGGTCCTGCGGGAGCATGGTTTAGCAAAGCGGGAGCCGAAGAAGGCAAGGCGGAGGAAATGGGTCAGGTATGAGAGGGAGCACAGCATGAGCCTGTGGCACACTGACTGGAAATACTTAAAGCAATTGAAGAAGTGGATGATCGCCTATCTTGATGACTCCTCACGCTTAGTTGTGGCTTATGGCATGTTCGACAATGCGACCACAGAGAATGCGATAGCAGTCCTGGAGGAAGGTATTAAACGCTATGGTTTGCCTGATGCGGTGCTCACAGATCGAGGATCGCAGTTCTATGCTAACGCTGGCGAGAAGAAGGCTAAGGGCGAGAGCGAGTTCGAGAGGTACCTCCGGGTCAATGGCATCAAACACATCGTTGGCAGGGTGAATCACCCACAGACGAATGGCAAGGTGGAAAGGTTCTATGGAACAGTAGAGCAGAAATTGAAGCTCTTTGAGTCAATAGCAGAGATGATAGAATGGTATAACGAGATTAAGCCACATATGAGCCTGAATTTTGAAGAGCTGGAGACTCCTGCTAAGGCTTTCTATAGAAAGCTCGCCCCGGAGAGAGTGATGGGATATGCCTCCAGGTGGTTGCTGAGAGAGGTGAGAGCATGAGGAGAAGAAGAGGAAATGATTTCAGGATAGCACAACAAGCCAGCCTCACCGAAAGACTTATATAGTAATTGGTGAGCATGGTAATCACAGCCTACTTTTCAGCAGATTAACAGCGTGAGAGGTATGGGTTCAATCTATGCGGTTCGCACAACCATAGGGCAGGAAAGGAATGTGGCAGACATGATGAGCTCCAGAGCCGAGAGGGAGGGTCTGGAGATATATGCTGTGCTGGTGCCCCATGACATCAGGGGCTACATAATGGTAGAGGCGAGGGACGAGACAGAGATAGAGAAGGCGCTCCGCGGGGTTGCCCACTCAAAAGGCGTGGTTAAGGGCGAGCTTCCTCTGGAGGAGGTGAAGCGCTTCTTTGAGCCCAAGCCCATGGTCACGAAAGTGGAGCAGGGGGATGTGGTTGAGCTCACCAGCGGACCCTTCAAGGGCGAGCGTGCCAGGGTGGTGAGGGTTGACCTCAAGAAGGAGGAGATCACCGTGGAGCTTTTTGAGGCAACCGTTCCCATACCCGTTACCGTCAGGGGTGAAAGCATAAAGGTTATAAGAAAGGAGGAGCCCGGCAGTGAGTCAGGTGGTTGAGACCTTAGTGGAAGGCGGAAAGGCTACACCAGGGCCGCCACTCGGTCCTGCACTCGGACCTCTGGGAGTGAACATCCCGGCGGTTGTGGCGGCGATCAACGAAAAAACCAAGGACTTCGCGGGGATGAAGGTCCCCGTGAAGGTGATAGTAGACCCCAAGACCAAGGAATTTGAGATAGAGGTTGGCACTCCTCCCACCAGCGCTCTGATTCTGCGCGAGCTTGGTGCAGAGAAGGGCAGCGGCGATGCAAAAAATGAGTCAGTCGGCAACCTCACCATGGAGCAGGTTGTAAAGATTGCCAGAATGAAGCGGGATGGCATGCTGGCGAGCAGCATGCGCTCTGCAGTCAAGGAGGTGCTCGGCACCTGTGTGTCAGTGGGCGTCAGGGTTGAAGGGAAGCACCCAAAGGAGGTCCAGCGAGAGGTGGATGAAGGAAAGTACGGTGAGCTTATCGGGGAGTGAAGCTGCATGGGAGTGAGTACAGAAAAGCTTGTTGAGGCGGTCAGATCAGCAAGGGAAGCATCAAAGAAGCGGAATTTTGTTCAGAGCTTTGACCTGGCAGTTAACCTGAGGGACATAGACATGAGCAAGCCCGAGAACAGGCTGAACGAGGAGGTCGTGCTCCCCGGCGGCAGGGGCAGGCAGGTAAAGGTCGGGGTTATAGCTGGAGATGAGCTGGCGCTGGCGGCTAAGGAGCATGCGGACCTGGTGATAACCAAGGAGGAGCTGCAGGAGCTCGCCAAGGACAGGAAAAAGGCAAAGAAGGTGGCTGAGAGTGCTGACTTTTTCATAGCTCAGGCAGACCTCATGCCCCTGGTGGGCAGGGTGCTCGGACCCATACTGGGTCCCAGAGGGAAGATGCCCAAGCCCGTGCCGCCGAATGCACCGCTTGAGAGCATAATTTCAAGGCTGCGCAGGACCGTGAGGCTGCGCACCAAGGACAAGCCCGTGCTGCACGTTGCCGTGGGTACCGAGGAAATGAGCGACGAGGACGTGGCTAAGAACATTGAGGCGGTGCTCACCCATCTTGAGAGGAAGCTTGACGCCGGCATGGGCGGAATAAAGAGCATATACCTGAAGACCACCATGGGGCAGAGTGTTAAGGTGGAGGTGTAGCGGTGCGCTCGTCAGGCAGAGTTGCAGAGTGGAAGCTGAAGAAGGTTGAGGAGCTGGCTGAGCTGATGCGCCAGTATCCCGTGGTCGGCATAGTGGACATGCACGCACTGCCCGCAAGAACGCTGCAGAAGATGCGGGAGAAGCTGAGAGGCGAAGTGCTCATAAAGATGTCAAAGAAGTCAATAATGAGGCATGCAATAGACAGGGCTGCAAAGGAGGAGAGAAGCCTTGAGAAGCTGAAAGATGCGCTTAAAGGTCAGCCAGCCTTCATATTCTCAAAGATGGATGTCTTCAGACTCTACAGGGTGCTGGAGCAGAACAAGGTTCCTGCCCCGGCGAAGCCCAACACCGTGGCACCCAAGGACATAGTGGTGCCCAAGGGTGAGACCCCCTTTGCCCCCGGACCTATACTGGGTGAGCTTCAGGCGGTGGGCATTGAGACCGAGATTAAGGGAGGAAAGATAGCCATAAAGAAGGATGCGGTGGTGGTGAAGGAGGGGGAGGTGATAGATGCGAGGCTGGCTGGCATACTCAACCGCCTGGGCATTGAGCCCCTTGAAATCGGTCTCAACCTGATAGCAGCTCACGAGAACGGCACGGTGTTCCTGCCAGAGGTTCTCAGGGTGGATGTGGAGGAGATAAAGGCGGAGATCGCCAGAGCCTACCAGCAGGCGGTCAGCCTGAGCATAGCTTCAGCCTACCTCACCAGAGAGACCGCACCCCTCGCCATAGCGAAGGCGCATGCAGATGCTCTTGCCCTCGGCATCGCTGCAGCGGTGCCGGAGAGGGGTGTGGTGGAGCACCTGCTTGCAAGAGCCAGGTTGCAGATGTTAGCACTTGCATCTAAGCTCACCGATTCAGCGCTGGACAGCGAACTGAAGGAGATGGTAGGTGCATGCAGGACTGCCAGTGTTACGGTGCAGGCGGAAGAGACCGGGGAGCAGAAGGAGGAGGAAGAGGAGAAGAAGGAGGAAGAGTCTGAAGAGGAGGCTCTGGAGGGTCTGGGTGCCCTCTTCGGCTGAAGTCTGGAGGTGATGAAAGATGGAGTATATTTATGCTGCAATGCTCCTGCACTCGGCAGGGAAGGAGATAAACGAGGAGAACCTGCGCAGCGTGCTTGAGGCATCAAGCGTGCAGGTGGATGAGGCAAGGCTTAAAGCGCTGGTGTCTGCTCTTGAGGAGGTGGACATAGACGAGGCTATAAAGCAGGCTGCCTTCGCCGCCGCACCGGCACCTGCGCCAGCCGCTGCGCAGGAGGCTGCCGCAGCAGAGCAGGAGGAGCAGAAGGAGGAAGAGGAGAAGAAGGAGGAAGAGTCTGAAGAGGAGGCTCTGGAGGGTCTGGGTGCCCTCTTCGGCTGAGCCTCCCTCCCCTACCCCATGAGATTGTAGCTCAGCGTCCAGGTGAGCAGCCAGGCAGACATGAAGTACAGGTAGCCCTTGGCTAACCAGTGCTTTATGGTGTACTCTTCGGGTGGCAGGTTCAGGGTGTTGCGGGTTATTATGTAGAGGGGGAAGGAGAACACGAAACCCACCAAGAGTGCCGTTGTCAGGGTGACGGTGGTGCCGAACATCCCCGGGGAGCCCACTCCGAGCCCCGCGCCAACCAGAGCATGAATCAGGCTTATCCTTCTTTCAACCGCAGCGTCCATGCGCATATCCTCCGCAGGTGGTGTTCATGAAGACTGCAATGAGCAGCTTTGACATCCTCGCCATAGTGGCAGAACTCCAGGACATGATAGGCGCCAGGGTTAATAAAGTTTTTCAACCCGGCGAGAGGGAGCTCAGGATTGCTCTTCACCTTGCAGGCAGAGGCAGAGAGAACCTGGTGATTGAGGCTGGCAGAAGGCTGCACCTCACCGCATACCCGAAGCAGGCACCCCTCACCCCCACCACCTTCGCCATGACGCTGCGGAAGTACCTGAGAAACGCCAGGCTTGCAGGTATATCCCAGCTCGGGTTTGACAGGGTGGTGATGCTTGAGTTTGAGAGGGGCGGTGAGAGGTACACGCTGGTGGCAGAGCTCTTCAGCAAGGGGAATGTGGTGCTCACGGATGCGGAGGGCGTGATACTGGCGGTGATGTCTCCGGGAAGGTACTCCACCAGAACGCTGCTCGGGAGGGCTGAGTACCAGCCTCCACCCCAGAGGCTCAACCCCTTTGAGCTAAGCGCAGAGCAGCTGATGCAGGTGCTGAAGGGCGCCGGCAGGGAGGTGGTGAAGACGCTGGCGGTTGAGCTGGGGCTGGGGGGCACGTACGCGGAGGAGGTGTGCGCGAGGGCAGGGGTGGACAAGAAAAGCAGGGAAGTCACAAAGGAGCAGGCGGAGCGCATGGTGGAGGTGCTGCGGGAGCTCAGGAGTAAAGCCGGCAGCGAGCCTGTGGTGGTGCTTGAAGAGGGCAGGGCGGTGGATGTGACGCCCCTGAGGCTTGAGGTTTACTCGGGGCACGAGCTCAGGGAGGTGGAGAGCTTCTCCAAGGCGCTGGATGAGCTCTTCGCCATGCAGGAGTACTCGGAGGCTGAGAGGGAGCAGAGGGAGAGGTTTGAGCGGGAGCGCAGGAGGCTGATTGCCAGGCTGAAGTCCCAGTGCCATACCCTGCGGGAGCACCTGAGGCGGGGGAGAGAGCTCATGGAGCTGGGTGACCTGGTTTACCAGCACTTCAGCTTGGTTGAGGGCGTGCTTGAGACGCTGAGGAAGGCAAGGCGGAGGTACTCCTGGGAAGAGATTGAGAAGAGGCTTTCGGAGGCGGGCAGGCAGCATGCTGTGCGGGTGCATCCGGAGAGGGGCACGGTGGTGGTGAGGCTGCAGGACAGGGAGGTGGAGCTTGATATCCGAAGGAGCGCTGCCGAGAATGCTGGGGAGTTCTATGAGAGGGGCAAGAAGCTCAGAGCAAAGGCGCTGGGTGCCAGAGAGGCGGTGCTCAGGACAGTGAGGGAGCTCAGAATGCTCAGGGAAAAGGTGCCGCAGGAGCTCAGGAAGCCCGTGAAGAGGGTGCGCAGGAAGAGGGAGTGGTACGAGAAGTTCAGGTGGTTCTTTTCCAGCGACGGGATTCTGGTGCTGGGCGGGAGGGATGCCATAACCAACGAGGTTCTGGTGAAAAAGCACATGGAGAGGGGTGACCTCTTCGTGCATGCCGAGGTGCACGGCGCACCTGCGGTGCTGGTGAAGGCTGGTGGCAAAGCCGTGCCGGAGAGAACCATTCAGGAGGCTTTTGACTTTGCGGTTGCCTACTCCCGAGCCTGGAAGCAGGGCGTGGCAAGCGCAAGGGTGTACTGGGTAAAGCCGGAGCAGGTGAGCAAACGTGCGGAGAGCGGCGAGTACCTGGCAAGAGGCGCCTTCGTGATAAGGGGCAGGAGGAACTACGGCGTGGGCAGCACTAAGGTAGCCGTGGGTGTGGTTTTTCAGGATGACGTGCCGAGGGTAATCGGCGGACCCCCTGAGGCTATCGCGGCGAGAGCTGAGGTTATGGTGGTGCTCGTGCCTGGTAATGTGAGGAGCGGGGAGCTGGCGAAGCTGCTCAGAAGCAGGCTGGCTGAGAAGCTGGGGGAGAGGGGCGAGGCTGTGAGGAGGCTGCCGGTGGAGGAGTTTCTGGCTTTCATACCCCCCGGCTCGGGAGAGGTGGTGGAGGAATGAGCGCCACAGAGCTCGGACTGCAGGTGCTTCTGACGCTGGTGCTGGGTCTGCTCATCCTGAACGCGGTTTCCAGGCTCAGGAGATACCTGCGGAGTAAATAAGTTTTACCAGGTTATACAGTATTGTGGAATTAATGGTAGCCAGGTGCAGCCTGTGCGGCTCAGAGGGGGCGGCTGCTGAGCTGGGTGTGTGCGGGAGGTGCATAAGGAGCAAGCCCGGGCAGGCACTGGAGCTGGCTGAGGCAGCCCACAGGAGGAGCAGACAGCGCTACGGGTTTGCTCACCCGCCACCCCGCGGGGGCGCTGCGGCGTGCGGTGAGTGCGTGAACGAGTGCGAGCTTCACGAGGGCGAGCGCTCACCCTGCGGGCTGCGAACCTGCGAGGACGGCAGGCTGAAATTGCTTCCTGGCGGGGAGGCGGTGGTGCTGGCTTACCACGACCCGCTGCCCACCAACTGCGTTGCCTCCTGGGTGTGCGCGGGATGCAGCAGCACAGGCTACCCGGAGTACTCCCACTCGCCAGGAGCGGAGATAGGCTACAGAAACCTGGCGGTGTTCTATGGCGCCTGCAGCTACGACTGCCTGTTCTGCCAGAACTGGGAGTTCAGGAGCAATGCCAGCATGCTCTCTCCCAGGATGAGCCCTGAAGAGCTCGCCTCCATGGCGGACGAGCGCACAAGCTGCATCTGCTACTTCGGCGGCGACCCGGCTGTGCAGATGGCTCATTCGCTGCGAACCAGCAGGATAGCTCTTGAGAGGCGCCAGGGGGGAATACTCAGGATATGCTACGAGACCAACGGGAGCATGAGCTGGGGCATGCTGCGCAGGGCTGTGGAGCTGTGCCTGAGCTCGGGAGGGTGCATAAAGTTTGACCTCAAGGCGTGGGATGAGAACCTGCACATCGCCCTCACAGGCGCCAGCAACCGCAGAACCCTTGAGAACTTCGCAAGGGTGGCGGAGATGGTGGAGGAGCGCCCGTCGCCGCCGCTGCTGGTGGCGAGCACCCTGCTGATTCCCGGCTACGTGGATGTGCGTGAGGTTGAGATGCTCGCACGCTTCATCTCGGAGCTCAGCCCCGAGATACCCTATGCGCTGCTCGCCTTCCACCCCTGCTACATGATGGCTGACCTGCCGGCAACACCGGCATCCCTCGCTGAGGCATGTCTGCGGGTGGCTAAGCGCTACCTTAGCAACGTGCACCTGGGCAATGTTCACCTGCTCACCTGAGGTGATGGCATGGGGGAGAGCTACCTCACGGAGAAGCAGCTCAGGGTGCTGGAGCTGAGAGCGCAGGGCTACACCCAGCGGGAGATTGCAGAGATGCTGGGCACCACCAGAGAGAACGTTTGCATCCTTGAGAGCAGGGCAAAGCGCAACGTTGAGAAGGCGAGGCGCACCCTCATAGCCTTTGAGAGCCTGTCCCCGGTGAGGGTGGTGATAGAGGAGGGGGAGAGCATATTCTCGGCGCCCCACAGAATTCTCAGGCAGGCGGACATGCACGGGATAAAGGTGGTGCACACCCGCACTTCCCTGGTGAGCCTGCTGCGCAGGTTTGCGGGCAGAGCGCTGCAGGGCAACACCTTCATCTCCAAGGTTGAGGTGCTGGTGCTGAGGAGCGGCAAGGTGCTGGTCAGGGTTTAGGGCGGAGAAGCTCAAAGGCTATGATGGTGACAAACTCACCCTCCTCCATCCTGCCGTAGATTCTGCGGAGCACCCTGAGGAGCTCCTCACGGCTCAGAAACCCATCTCTCCTGGCGTCTTCGTCGGTTAGCTCCGAGATGCGCTTGACCATGCTCCACACCACCTTAGCCCTGGCAAAGGGTCTGCGGTTGACGGTGAGCTCCACCACCTCCCCCCTTTCGTATCTGCGCCTGCCCCTCCTGACAGTGGTGCGCTTGCTGCCGCTGAGTATGGGTGCAACGTACTCAGGATTGAAGTTTATTCTCCTCATACCACTCCCACACCTTTCTCATGGCTCTGGTGAGCACGCCGAAGCTCCCCCCGAGCTCCGTCCAGCTCCTGTGCTGCAGGCACTTGGCTATCGCGATAAGCTCCTCCTCCCGGCTCAGCTCTGCCCTGCTCGCCCTTGAGAAGTGGTAGCGCATCAGCGGCTTAGCTATGTCGCCTATGCTCTCGTAGTAGCTGAGGTTTGAGAAGTACTTCTCAAGCCTGCTTTTTGCAACGCTGTTTAAGCCCGGCTCGGGCACGGGAGCGTCGCGCTTCGGAGTGAGAAGCAGCCTGGCAACTTCTGTGCTGAGGTCGCGGAGCTCGTCAGCTAAGTACTCCACCACCCTCGCTACAAAGAGGGCGTTTATCTCCTCCACCCGCCTCTCCACCATGCTGCTCAGAGGCTTGAGCACCACTAAGGTGTGCTCGCCAGAGACCTCGTTCCTCTGGGCGGTGATGTGCACGGGTGTGAAGCCGTTCCTGAGCCAGAAGCGCAACAGCTCCTCACTCACACCGAAGCAGGCGGCTATGTAGGTGTAGCCCTGCTCTCTCGCCCAGCCCTCAAGCTCCCGCAGCGCAAAGCTGCCCACGCCCATGCGCATGGCTCCGGGATGGGTGGCTATCCTCACTATGCGGAGCCCCCTGAAGCGGGGGAATTCATGGTCGCAGTAGTGCTTGAGTATCACGTCAGGCACGATCTGCCCCCTGGGACGGTACCCCTGAGCCATCTCCCTGATGAGCTCCTCGCTTAGCCCGCCCTCCTCAGCCACATGCAGGGATGCCACGGTCTTGCCGTTAACGCTTACCCTGAAGGCGAAGTGCTTAGGCATGTCGCCCAGTATCAGCACGTCCGAGGGTTTGTTGCGGTAGTGGGCCAGGATGTATATGCCGAAGAACTCCCGCAGCAGCCGCTCGTCTGAGTACAGCCTGTCACGCTCAATCCGCTGGAAGCTGAGCCTCCCATCACGGATTGCCTCCATGTCCCTCTCCTCCAGCTCCGCAGGTTTTGCGTCCAGCAGTAGCACGTCGTACAGCCAGGCTTCTATGGGGTCGTTCGCAGCGTAGCGCACAGGCTCGGTGAGCTCAAGCTTCCTGAGCTCGTACTCGCCGGCTGCCTCAAAGCGCCTGAGGAAGCGGATGCTGAAGCCCCTGCCGGCGCCCTCGTAGCCGTGGAGGGTGGTTGAGAATATAATGTGCCCAGCCCCGCTGTTTGCAAGCTCCAAGAGCACCTCCACGGCAAGGGCTGCAGCCTCGTCCACGATTATTATGTCTGCTCTATCCTTCTCAGCCACAGCTCTCGCCGGTACGGCGTACTCCACGTGAGCATACCTGCTGGTTAGCAGCGTGTAGAGCTCGCCCTTCTTCTTCATGAAGAAGCTGCTCATCCCCTGCCTGAGCATGGCTTTCTTCAGGAACTGGAAGTAGGTCTGCACCGCCTGGGGCGTTGGCGCCACAACAAGCACACGCACCGCCCGCTTCAGCCTGCGGTTTAGAACAGAGACCAGATAGGGGGTGAGGATGCCCAGCAGCGCTGTCTTGCCCCTGCCCCTGTCGGCGGTTATCACGGCAGCCTTTCTTCTGCCCTCGGGGAAGTCTTCAAAGCTCCTGAGCACGTCCACCTGCCCCTGGGTGGCGCAGAGCCTGTAGAGCTTCTTTTTGATGCTGCTGCCCTCCGGGAGCCTGATGGTGTTCTCTGCAGGCACAGCTCTGAGCTCAAATCCCCTGAGCAGCTCCCCGGTGTCGCATCTGTAAATTATTATCCCTTCTGCCTGCAGGGTTTTCTGGATGAACCTGCGGTAGAAGCGGGGCACCACCTGAGCCTGCGCCTCCCCGGCTAAGTCCCGGTGCAGCCAGGAGCTCATGCTGTGCCACGCCTCCGGCGGTGGCGAGAGCAGAAGCACCATCCCGCCGCCTTCCACCGTTTCCACCGCCACCCCCAGGTCGTTGGGGTTGAAGCCGGAGGTTAGGTCAATGAGGAGGGCTTCGTGGGTCTCGCCGAGCACGCTGTGAGCCTGGCTGAAGTCCACGGCTGTGCCGCCGAAGCGCTCGGTGGCGGTGCGCAGAAATTCTTCCCTGCCCATCAGGAGGAGTCCGCTCTTCCCCCCGGTGAGCTTCCTCCAGGCTTTCAGAACCTGCTCTGCAGTGCGCAGGAGGGCAGACATCCGGGAGTCGCACAGGAGCACCGCAAACCTGTGGCGGTTGTGCAAGGATGTCATTGCCGCCTTTCTGACCTCCGATAGCAGAGCTCTGGCAGACATCTGCACCCCTCCTCTTCAGCCTCAGGTAACGACGCCAATCAGCTGCTCAGCGCACCCTGCCGCCCTGATAGCTGCCGCTGTACAGGGGCGCCTCTGAGCCCAGCCTGGCGAAGACTACCTGGGCAATTCTGGCACCTCTTTCAAGCACAAACTCAAAGCTGCCCTCGTTCTTAACGCCCACCGTCAGCACACCTCTGTAGCCGGGGTCTATGACCGCAGTTCGCAGGGTTACGCCACACCTGAACAGGGTGGAGCGCTGCAGCATGAACGCCACCAGGTCGGAGGGCATGTTGAGCTTCTCAAGGGTGGTGCAGAGGTAGTACTTGCCGGGCTTGAGCAGGTACCTGCCCTGCTCCGGCTCAATTTCCCGCACCTCAGGGGTGCGCTTCTCCTTCACCAGCAGGGCAGAGGGTGAGGTGATGTCGTAGAGCCTGTCTATGCGGAAGTCAACACCCGCACCCTGCAGGTTTTCTTCGGCAAGGTTCTCTATGAGGTTGCGCTCTCTCACGAGCTGCAGTATCTCCTCCCTGCTCAGATACATCCCGCCAGCCTCAGGCGAACATGAGCTCCGGTGATACCCTGCCGGTCTCCCTTACCAGCACCCTGCCGATGGCTCTCCTGAAGTCCCCCATCTCCACCAGCGTTCTCCCGTCTCTTATGGCGAACATCCCCGCCTCGGTGCAGATTGCCCTGATGTCGGCACCTGAAGCACCCTCGGTAAGACTGGCAAGCTCCTCAAGATTCACATCCTCAGCCAGGTTCATCCTGCGGGTGTGTATCCTGAATATCTGCGCCCTGCCCTGGGCATCTGGCAGCGGCACCTCTATCAGGCGGTCAAATCTGCCAGGACGCAGCAGAGCGGGGTCCAGGATGTCGGGGCGGTTGGTGGCGGCGAGGATGCGCACGTCTCCGCGGGCGTCAAAGCCGTCCATTTCGGCAAGTAGCTGCATGAGGGTGCGCTGAACCTCACGCTCACCGCTGGTGTGGGCGTCGCTGCGCCTCGCGGCGATGGCGTCTATCTCGTCTATGAACACTATGCTGGGTGCCTTTTCTCTGGCGAGCTCAAAGAGCTCCCTCACCATCCTCGCACCCTCACCGATGTACTTCCTGACGAGCTCGGAGCCGATGAGCTTTATGAATACGGAGTTGGTCTCCTTTGCCACAGCCCTGGCTATGAGCGTCTTCCCCGTGCCGGGCGGACCGTAGAGCAGCACACCTTTGGGCGGGTCTATGCCCACCTTCTCAAACACCTCGGGCTTGAGGAGGGGCAGCTCAACCGTCTCCCTCACTTCCCTGAGCTGCGCATCCAGCCCGCCTATGTCGGCGTAGCTCTCCCGTGGCTTCTCCACTATCTCCATGGCGAGCACAGCGGGGTCTCTCTCAGCAGGCAGCACGTCCACTACAGCAAGACTCTGCTGGTTCATCACCACCCTTGCCCCGGGCTTGAGCCTGCTGGTGTCAACGAACTGGGAGGTGTTCACCAGAAAGGTGGGACCGGAGCTGCTCTTTACCACAACCTTCTGGTCGTCAACCACCTCCACCACCGTGCCGACTAAGAGAGGCATGGTGCGCATGCGGTTGAGCTCGGAGCGCAGCCTGCGTATCTCACGCTCCATCTGGATGCACTCGTCCTCAAGGGCACGCTTGCGCTCTTCAAGCCACTTCATCCTCTGAATCTGGCTGCTCTTTATGCGGTTGTTCTCGTTCCTGAGCTGTATGCACTCGCGCTCCAGCTCTCTAAGCCTGTTCAGCAGGTACTTGGTGACCTCCTCTTCCTTATCTCCTACTGCCTCCGCCTCCTCAGCTTCTGCTTCTGCAATCTTCTCCTTCATCAGTAATAAGCTTGGGAGAGGGCAGTTAAATACCTATCGGTTGCATGCACGCTGCCTCTACCAGCGCTGAAAGTTTGCAAAAGGAGCTAAAAGTGCAGCATGTTTCGCAACCTTCTATGAGCCCTGCGAGGGTTGTTCAGAGGACGCCTCCAGGCAGAAGCGTGGAACTTCAGGATGAAGGGATGTTATGTGGTGCGCTGTGCACTGCCGGGGGTTGGCGGCTTATGGTTGGGAATCGGGTTTGAGAGACCGGGGGCTTAGTCTGCAAGCACGACCCTCCGGGACAGACGGAGAGCTGAGGTGCCAAGCCGAAATGTGCTGCGTGCTTAACATCTCCGAGAACGCGCATCCCGTGTCGTCACACCCTGCATGCTACCCGCTGCCGTTCAGCAGGGCATCAAGCTTCTCCCTGAGCTGCTCCTTTTTTATCACCCCTATCATGCCATCAACCAGCTCTCCGCGGTGGAATATTGCGATGGTGGGCACCGACATTATCTCGTACTCCTCTGCCAGCTCCTCATGCTCATCCACGTCCACCTTGACGAACTTCACCCTGCCGCGGTACTCGCTCTCCAGCTCCTCCAGCATCTCAGACACCACATAGCAGGGGGGACACCACTCCGCATAGAAGTCCACCACCACGGGAACCTCACTCTTGAGCACTTCCTTCTCAAAATCCATCCGCCTCACCTCAGAAGCTCAGAACAAAATCGCTTACCATTACCACATCCCTGTAGAAGCTCTCCGGGTCAGCCACCTTCACCCCCTCCACCAGCTCCTCGTCTTTGAATCCGAAGAGCTCCTTGTTCAGGGGACACGCAAGAAGCAGCGCACCCTCCATCTCCAGCATGGTGAGCATGTCCTCCGGAGTGGGCAGAGCCAGCTCCTCCATCCTGCGCATCATCTCCCGCTGCACCTCCTCACTCTGGTCAGGCAGGCACTTCAGCTCTCCTATCTTCTCCCTGTGAACCACGTTAATACCCCTTGAGCCAAAGAAAACCGTAACCTCAGCTCCAGAACGAAGCAGGCTGAGCGCCGTCATCAGCCCGTTAAAGACCTGGCACAGCTCATCGCTGAATATCAGCACCGTAACCCTCTTCACACCATCACCCCTTTAAAAACTTTCCCCCAGCCTACATAAATCTTTTGCAGCCTCAACCTTTATATAACATCAGCGATATATAAACTTAGGCAGGGTGAGTAAAGTGAAAGGCTGGCAGACCTTTGCTGTGCTTGTGCTGAGTCTTGCGCTTCTGCCTCAGGCAGGTGCCGAGTACATAGTCCACTACAGCTCCGGCGGCTACGAGCCGCCCTTTGTGGAGGGTGTGAACATCCACACCCCCACCTCAGCCCTTCAGATAATAAAGGTGAGAAACTTAGAGAGGGTCAGATTTTATGCCGGAGATGAGGCGCTTACAGCGGCGCTCGCGGCGATGGATTATCCAGTGCCTCCCGGGAGTGTTGCCACGCTGAACACCTTAGAGCTGGACGGTGACCCCTACAGCGTGGCTGCCGAGAAAGCCTACCGCAAGTACCGCAGGCTTCACTACCCCAGAGCCGTCGCGGTTGTGAGGGGTGACCTTGCGGTGGATGCACTCCCCCTCATAGCCTACGCAAGGCTAAACCGCATGCCCGTGCTGCTGACGGAGCAGGACTCCCTTCCCGCCGCAACCCTTGAAACCCTGCAGAGACTCAAACCCTCAAAAATCCTGCTCGTGGGTGGAGAAGAGGCGGTCTCACCTGCGGTGGAGCAGCAGCTGAGCGAAATTGCACCGGTTGAGCGCATCGGAGGCACCACCCGCTACGAGACCGCGGTTATGCTTGCCAGCCTCGTGGAGGAGCCCAGGGTTATAGTTGTCACCGACGGCAGGAAGCCGAGCGCCGATGCCGCCTTCCTCGCCTGGGCATACAGGGCGCCGGTGGTTTACGTCACAGGCGAAGAGATACCTGAAGCCACCGCCGGTTACATAAGAAACAACAGCGTCGCCGGCACGAAGGCTGTGAAGCTCGTGCTTGCAGGCGTGAACCGCTCGCTTGTTCAGCAGCTTGCCGGGCTCATAGTCTCCCCGTACCTGAGCGGCGAGCTGGTGCTCAGGGCACGCAACCTTGATGATGAGCGCCTTTACGTTGAGTTAAGGGCGGGGCTCGGTTACAGGG
>Ga0256839_1001941_pt1 | contig 24057 bp, 18 predicted proteins | sample 354166metaG_FD_185968 | JGI IMG/M metagenome (GOLD analysis project Ga0256839, IMG submission 185968) | Hydrothermal vent microbial communities from Mid Atlantic Ridge, Atlantic Ocean - 354-166 | ecosystem: Environmental > Aquatic > Marine > Hydrothermal vents | place: Atlantic Ocean: Mid... | reverse complement strand
AGGCCAACTTACTGCACTGGCCCAGTGTGCTATGTGCCGGGCCACACTGGAAACAAACGTGAGTAACGGCTCGGAAACCGTGCTGGCGGCCAACCTTAACTTTGGCATTCTCTACCTGTTTGCCGCCCCTTACCTTACCCTGGCAGCCGTAGCTTTTTTCTGGTACAGGCAGAGCAGAAAAAATAAAATCCCTGCCTGAATTACCGGTTTTATTTTTGTAAGAAGCTATGGAGTGTTAATTTTAGTTGACACAATATTTGCTGATGCTTAAAAAACCCATAGTTTACCTTGCCCCTGGCCTGGCGTTTATGATCATTGCCTGGCTGTTGCAGGTATTTGCCGGAGACTATTACAATTCCCGGGCTTACTTCACCCGGCTGGTGCAAGGGAACATTGATGACCAACTCCGTTTGATTGAGCAGGATATGGTGCCTGTGCTTGACAGTGTGGCTACGGTTGACATAGTTAAATTCAGCGATTTCAACCTGGAGGTCAGCCATGCCTACTATGTTTATCGCCAGAATGAATTGATCCTTTGGTCGAACTATAAGGTAGTGCCGCCCTTCCCGGTAGTAGCCGGTGATTTTGCCATTAAAGCAGTAACCCTCGATAATAATGTTTTTATTGCCCGCAAATGGCTGTCGGAGTCTCCTGCCGGCAAGCTTGCCATTGTTTCGTTGTTGCCTGTTTTTGTAGATTTTTCGGTACAAAACAACTACCTCGCGGATTTTGCCAATAAAAATATATTTCTGGGCCATGATGTCAGGGTAGTATTGATGCCTGAAAAGGGTGCTCTGCCCGTTGTTGTTCGTGGCCATACCCTGTTCTGGTTGGCCAACGACCCTGGTTTTGTGTTTGAAAACTCACCTTTTAACAAATGGCTGCTGGCCATTTACAGTTTGGCTATATTGTTGCTTATTACCGGTTTCTACCTGTGGGCGGCAACCCTGGCCAGGCAAAAAGGCAAATGGGTGTTGCTGCTGGCCGTATTACTGCTATGGCTTGGCCTGAAGGGGGTGATGTACTTGTCTGGTTTCCCCATGGTGTTTTTGGGGATAGACCTATTCGACTCCCGCTTTTATACGGTTTCTTTGCTTGAGCGCTCCTTTGGTGATATGCTGCTCAATACGGTTATGATCTTCCTGTTGAGCCTTATTGTGTTTAAGCACTATCGCCTGGTAAAGCCGGTGCAGGGCAACAGCAAGTGGCGGCAGCTTGGCTATGCTACCGGTATCTTCTTTTTACTCAATCTGGTAATTAACTACCAGTACCTGCAGTTGCGCACCATTTATTTTAACTCACAAATAAGCCTCGATATAACCCAGACATTGGCCTTTGATAACTTCAGGATACTCTCGGTGCTTGTTTTTTTGCTGATCAGCGCCAGCACCATGTTGCTCTTCCATGTACTTTTTAAAAGGCTGGAGCTGCTGGTGCCCCGGGTAAAAGATAAATTTATTGTCTTGCTTGGCGGCAGCCTGCTATTTTGGCTGTTTACCTACGGGGCCAATATGCCGGTGGCCAACTTGTTGGCCGTAACCATCGGGATCAGCCTGTTTCTCTTTGTCACGGGTATCCATCGCTCGCTGCAGCAGTTAAGTAATGCCATTACCGTGTATATTTTGTTTTGGCTTATTACCGAAGCGGCTATTGGCGGTTGGTGTATCAGCCAGTTTGAGCAGGTGCGGGAGACAAACGAGATGGTACGCTATGCCCAGAACCTGGCTGCTAAAAATGATTATATGGCCGAGTTTATGCTCCACCAGGCCGTAGTGGCTATACAAAAAGACCCGTCTATTTCTACCCGGCTCAGCAACCCCTTTCTGGCCAAAGATTTCATCGTCAAAAAAATTAAAGCCGGCTATCTGAATAAGTACCTTGATAAGTACAATATAGCCATCTACCTGTATTCTCATTCCGGTGAGGGCATCCCCGGCTTTGGCACCACCCTGGAATATCAGCGGATCAAAAGCCGCTATGCGTTACCGGAGAACAAAACCGAGTTTGCCAATATTTATATTCTTACCCAGGAAATTCGCAGCCTGGCAAAGCACTATATGGCTTTTGTGCCGGTTTCGCGTTACCGTAATGTAATCGGTTATATTATTCTGGATTTGCGCCAAAAACGACTGGTACCGCAAAATGTCTATCCGGAATTATTGGTGGACAACCGTTTTGTTGATTACCAGAAGCCGGATTATTCGTATGCTATTTTCGAGGGTAATATGCTTATCCAGAGTTCGGGGGAAATGGATTACCATTATTTTGATGCCACCAACCTGCCCGATAATAACCCTTTTGTACAGTATGGTTACCGGCATTATGTTTTACAGGACAATAAGGGCGATACGGTGGTGGTGAGTAAGGAAAGCCGTTATTTGTGGCAGGTCGTTTCCAATACCAATTTTTTGTTAACCGTGCTGATTGTACCCATCATCCTGCTTCTGGGCCTCTACCTCGGCTATCAACTGCAGCAGGGGCAGCAGATCTCGTATATTGCCCGCATTCAGCTATTCCTCAACCTGGCCTTCTTTATTCCCCTGGCCCTGGTAACGGTTACCACTCTAAGCTTTATTACGGCTTCTTTTAAGCAGGCCCTGATTGCGGGCAAGCTGGAAGAATCTTCCCGCCTGGCGGAACAAATTGAACGGGAAACCGATGCTTACCTGGTTGACGTTGCCGCTAAAGATTTGCTTACCGATAAAGTAACCGAGCTGGCTGATTATGGCCGTTTTGATGCCAATGTTTATGGCACTGACGGCCTGTTGATTACCACCACCGAGCCCGGTATTTTTAGTTCGGGCCTGCAATCGGTTTACCTGAACCCGGTGGCTTTTGCGCGTATTGTTGAGCAACATGAGCCAACTATTGTAGCCAGCGAACAAATTGGCAGTTTACGGTATTACACCACCTATGCTGCAATAAAATCGCCCGAGACCAACCGTTTGCTGGGGGTGCTGGCCATGCCGTTTTTCAGGGCCGAAAAAGCCATTGAGGCCAATCAGATTAGCGCCTTAACCACAATTTTGAATGTCTTTATCCTTATTTTCATTTTGGCCTTGCTGGCTACCTTTCAAACCTCAAGGTGGCTTACCGCCCCATTATTGCTGATCCGTGAGAAACTGGGGCAAACTTCTTTTTCGGGCGAGAATAAACCTATTGCGTGGAACTCGGATGATGAAATTGGTAAACTTATTGCCGAGTATAATAATATGCTGGTGAAACTGGAAGCCAGTAAGGAGGCGCTGGCCCGGTCACAGAAAGAAAGCGCCTGGCGCGAAGTAGCCCAACAGGTGGCCCATGAAATTAAAAACCCGCTTACCCCGATGAAGCTTACCCTGCAAAAGCTGGAGCAGGCGGTAAACAGGCAGGATAAGGAGTCATCGGCCCGGATAGCACAAACGGTTAAAAACCTCTTGCAGCAACTGCAAATGCTTAATGATATTGTTACTTCCTTCAGTGAATTTGCCAAAATGCCTATTCCCCGGAATGAAAAGATGAATTTGGCCGAACTGCTGCACGAGCTGGAAGTGTTTTTTGCCCACGAAGAAACGATTCATCTGGAGTTACAATTACATGCCGCAGAGGTATTTATCTCTGCTGATTATAAATTAATGAACAGGATCATTACCAACATAATCATCAATGCCGGCCAATCGGCCAAACAAGGGCAAGAAAAGGTGGCGGTAAAAATAAAGACAATGGCAATACCGGCAAAACAGGCCATCCAAATAATAATTACCGATAATGGTACCGGCATTGCTGCCGATGTGGTGGACAGGGTGTTTATTCCCAGGTTCAGCACCAAAAAAGAAGGTTCGGGAATTGGCCTGGCAGTGGCCAAGCATGGTATTGAGCATGCCGGGGGTACCATATGGTTTGAAACAAAATGGGGTGAAGGGACTACCTTTTATATGGAGCTCCCGCAAATTGAGTAGATGAGGGCACGGATACAGGCTTTATTGATCATTTTGGCCTTTGGGCCGCAGGCTTTCGGCCAGCAAGAGGGGCCTGTGCCCGGCCTTGATGATAACCGCAGGTGTAAAACCGTTGCTGCCAACCAACCCATTGCCGATGAGCATTTGATTGCCCCCGGCAGCATCATGCTTGTTGATTCCACCAAAAGCTATAAAATAGAAACCCTTTCGGCCCGCGAATTTATTGTCAGGGCGCCAACAGCCGGGCAGGTTGACGTCTGTTACCGGGTGCTGCCGGCCGCCTTGCAAAAGAAGTTTCGCCTGACCTCTGTTGGCAAGTATGATTCAACCGCCCTTTTCCGTCCGCCCAAAGGCAGCAACGGCCCCCTGATCTCCCGCAGGGAGGAACTGTTTGATTTGGGCGAGATTAACCAGGGAGGCCATATCAGCCGGGGGATTACCGTAGGCAACACCCAGGATTTATTTGTAAACTCGTCCCTCAACCTCAACCTGGAAGGAAAAATCAGCAATGACCTTAATATCCGGGCATCAATAACCGACCAAACCATTCCCTACCAACCCGAGGGTAACACCCAGCAGTTGCAGGACTTTGACAATGTGTTTGTCGAACTCTATAACGACAAGTTTTCTATTGTAGGCGGTGATGTAGTGTTGCAGAACAAGGATACGTATTTCCTGCGTTACCTGAAAAACGTGCAGGGGGGGCTGGTGTCGGTAAAAACCGCGGGCAGCACTTCCTCGTTGGGGCTCTCAGCGGCCAAGGGGCAGTTTGCCTCGGTAACGGTTGCGGTGGCCGAGGGTATTCTGGGGCCTTACAAAGTACCGTCACCGGCCAACCAGGGCTATGTGATTATTATTGCCAACTCCGAGAAAGTGTTTATTGACGGCAAACAGCTTGTCAGGGGCTATAATAACGATTATACCCTTGATTACAACCAAGCCGAAATTAATTTTACCAGCAATGTGGTTATTACCAATTATTCGCGTGTGCGTATAGATTACGAATATGCCGTACGCGATTTTACCCGTTCGGTAATGAGCATTAACCATACCCGGCAATTTGGTAAGCTCAGCCTGTCGGCTACCTATTATAAGGAGGCCGACAACCCCAACCGTCCCCTGTTCACGGAGCTGTCGGAAGCGGATAAGGGGCTGTTGCAGCAGGTGGGCAATGAGGTGGACAAGGCCGTGGTGACCAGCGCCCGGCAGGCGGAGTTCTCACCCGACAAGATTCTTTATTTTCTTAAGGATACGCTGACTGCGGATAACCGCCCCGTGCAGGTTTATCAGCATACTACGCAAAACTTAGCTACCCTGTACACCGTTTCATTTGTTGATGTTGGGGCGGGTAAAGGTAGCTATGTGATTAAGGAATACCTGGCCCAGGGCCGGGTATATGCCTGGGTAGGGCCGGGTAAAGGCAGCTATGCCCCCTATAAGCAACTGGCGGCCCCTAACAAAAAGGAGATGCTGAGCTTGCGGGCCGGTATGCAGCTCAATCAATTCGCGGAAGTATATGTTGAGTCGGCTTTTTCTAATCAGGATAAAAACCTGTTTTCCGGCATAGGCAATGAAACCAATAAGGGGTATGCCCTCAAAGGGGGAATCAATATAAAAGATCAGCCCGTTACCGGTTTAGGGGATTACAAACTACAGTTGCTGGCTGATATTGAATATCTCGAGCAGAATTTTCTGGCTATCGACCGTTTCCGCAGGGTTGAGTTTGACCGTGACTGGAGTTATAAACCCCTTGATACGTTGCCGGCACAGGATTTAATTATCAGTACCGCCATTGGCTTGCGCAAAGATGCCGGCAATGGTTTTTTATACCAATATAATAACCGCAACAAAGAAAACCAGGTAGTGGGCGCCCAGCACCTGCTTACAGTGAATAAGTTGTTGGGTAAATTACAGGTTAACGCCAATGGCCTGTCAACCCGGAGCAACCTTTATCTCAACAAGGTGGCTGCCTGGAACAAAGTTTTTGCCGAAACGTACTTGCAAGGCAGTATCCAGCCCGGCTATCGTTACCAGCTTGAGCAAAACACCGTGCGCACCATGACTGACTCCCTGGTATCCTCGGCCAACTATTTTGCTATTCATGAAGTGTTTATCCGCAATAACCCGGCTGCCCGGACTAAGTTTGAGCTCGCTTATGCTACCCGTAATGACCGGGCCCCGGTAAACGGGGAACTCCGGCAGGCGGGTAAAGCGGATAATGCCCGGGCCCGGCTAACCAGTACCCTGGGCGGCCACGCAATCAGCATGGTACTCAACTACCGGATTTTTGATGATATGTTGAAAAATGATGCGGTAGAAAGCATTACCGGCCGTGTGGACTGGACAGGCGATATCATCAAACAGGTTTGGCGCAGCGAACTCAACTACTCGGTGGCCAATGCCCGGGTGCCCAAACGCGAATATGTTTTTATTGAGGTGCCCACCGGCCAGGGAACACATACGTGGCGCGATGATAACGGGGATGGGATTAAAGACCTGAACGAGTTTTATGAGGCTATTTTTTTCGATGAAAAGAATTATATCAAACTTTATGTTAACACTAGCGAGTTTATTGATGCCTATGAGAATGTTTTTAATTACCGCGCTACCCTGAAAGCCCCCAAAAACTGGCGGCAGAAGCCGGGCATCCTCAACCTTTTGGCCAGGATATCGAATACGACCTCCTGGGCTTCGCAGTACCGCACCACCGAGAATACTATGCCGGCCAGGTTGATACCCTTTTTAAGTGATATAGATGAGGATCAGGTGCTTTCGCTGCGTGAGGCTTTGCGCACCACTTTTTTTATCAATAAATCAAACCCAAAGTTCGGTTTGTATGTAGGCTATGCCACTTTCCGGAAAAAATACCTTTATACCAATGGTTTCGAGAGCCGCGATGATGAAGAAGTAAACCTTACCATCCGCTGGAATATCAACCGGGTTTATAACCTTAAGCTGCGCAGCCTCTCCGCCACCCGCCTTAATCGCAGCGATTACCTTGCTGGGCGTAATTATGATATCAAAGCTTACGAAATAGGCCCTTCTTTTTCGTGGCAGCCCAAGCCTACTTTCCGGCTTACCGGCAGGTACACTATGGGTATCAAAAACAGTTATAATTCCAGCGAAAAGCCTGGGCAGGCTGCATTAAGCGAGATTATAGGCGAGTTAAAAATGGGCCTGGCGGCTAAATACATGCTCAACGCCACGGCAAAGTTCAGCAAGGTGGCCTATGATGGCAATGAACTTACGCCCCTGGGCTATGAGATGCTGCAGGGGTTAAGGCCCGGGGATAATTTTTCCTGGTCGGTTGGCTGGCAGCAGCGGTTGCTCAACGGCCTGCAGATCAACCTGTTTTACGAGGGCCGCAAGCCTGAGGGGGTGGCCATTATTCATAGTGGCCGCGCCTCGGTAAGCGCCTTGTTCTGAGGCGGAGGGTTCAGGCGAATCTTCATGCAGCTAAAACCCTTTTCGAAGCCGAAATATCTTTCGATTGCCTTTGGTGGCCATTATGTTGAGGTAGCTGAAGAAATCCATCGTAACATATTCTTCATCTCCGGGCCATATTTGCTGGGTATGCAGGGCCACCAGGTCATTTTCGGCTAACGCCCGGACAAAATTGACGCTTTTCCCGGTTTTTCAATGCTGCGGGCTAACCGTAAAGATGACCCCATAACCGTCAGGGTCTGTTATTTCAAGGCCATTTTTTTGCCAGTAGGGGTTTTTGGATTTTACCAGGGGGATACCCAGGGTGGCAAGACGTTTTTTGAGGGTGTTTAATTCGGCTGTGGAACTGAGGTAGAAAACAAGTAAATCATCATCATCGGGGTGATGGTGGGCTTTGGTGTTGGATTCGGTGAACTCTAAATGCCAATCAGCATTGGGCCGCCCAAGAAATACGCCATTATAGTGGTCATGGTTTGCAAAATGCCCCAGTACCTCAAGGCCTGCTACCTTCGTGTAGAAGTTAACCAGTAACGGTAAATTATCCGTATGGCGGGCGTATCTGAATTTCATTTTTATCTTATTATCAACTAACGGATGTAGGTACGGGGCGAGGCAGTCATATCATCAGCGTATCAGTCCACGGAGTAATAAAGTTAAATAAATTATACTGAAACCTGCCCGACTGCCTGGTCAGGCGTGTGTCAGCATAGAATAAAACTGCCATGACTACGTACCGATTGTTGGGCTTTGTTTTTAATTCTAGTCATAATGAAATCTACAAGCATAAATTTTCAGTTCGTCCTCAACAACTTGGTAGACTAGCCGATGTTCATGATCTATCCTCCTTGACCAATAGCCTGCGAGGTCATACTTAAGAGGTTCTGGTTTCCCAATCCCGTCAAATGGGGATCTTTTAATATCCTTGATAAGTTCGTTGATTTTTTTAACTAATTTCTTATTAGCCTTTTGCCAGTAAAGATAATCTTCCCAGGCATTCTCGGTAAAGGTAAGAAGCATATCAATTTTCCAACTTAGGATTTATGGTTTTACCTAACTTCATTTGTTCAATGGACTCGTATAACCTGTCGGCATTTTTCTTAGAACTTAACAAATGCATGGTCTCCATTATTGAATTGTATTCATCAAGTGAGATCATTACTGTCCCCTTTCCACTTTTTCTTTTAATAACAAGTATTTCATTATTATCTTCTACGCTGTCAAGGTACCTCTTCAGTCCGGCTCTAAATTCTGAAAAATTAGCTGCAATCATTATTATTAAATTGATAATACGTACAAGTATACGTACTTAAACAATAAAATGTTTCTTTTTTTAGGATAATTTCGTAAAACAAAGCCTGCTTCCATATAAATTAGAAGATAACGATTTTACCCTTTGTTGTGCCGCCTACTGCATCTGTTCTTTCAGCGTGCGCATCAGGTTATTGGCAAAAACAAAGTCATTAAAGGCCTTTTCTTTGGCCTCAATAATTTCTTCTTTGGTGCCGTCCCATACCTTGTGCCCCTGGTACATAAACATGATGTAATCGCCAATTTCCATCACCGAGTTCATGTCGTGCGATACCACCACGGTAGTGGTCTTAAACTCATCGGTTAGGTCTTTAATCAGGTTGTCAATCAGAATGGATGTTTGCGGGTCGAGACCTGAATTTGGTTCGTCACAGAACAGGTATTTGGAATTGTTTACCAGTGCGCGGGCAATACCCACCCGCTTTTTCATCCCTCCGCTAAGTTCCGAGGGCATGAGTTTATTGGCGTTTGCCAACCCCACGCGCGACAGTACGTTGTTGACCCGGTCGCATTTTTCGTCCAGCGGCATTTCGGTCAGTACATCCAGTGGAAACCTGACGTTCTCCTCTACATTTTTAGAATCGAACAGGGCCGCCCCCTGAAAGAGCATGCCTATTTCCCTGCGGATTTCAATTTTCGCTACCCGGGTGGCATGCACAAAGTCGCGGTTGTCGTAAAGTACATCACCCTCATCGGGCTGCTCGAGGCCCACAATGCATTTTAACAGCACACTTTTGCCGGTACCGCTGGCGCCAATAATCATGTTTACCTGTCCGGGTTTAAAAACAGCCGAAATACCTTTCAGTACCTGTTTGTTACCAAATGTTTTCGCTATGTTTTTTACCTCAATCATTTTAAAAGGCTACCAGGTATTCTGCTAAAAGTTGTGCCAGCAGGTAATCGGCTGCCAGAATGGCAATCACACTGTTGGTTACGGCACTGGTGCTGGCCTTGCCCACCTCCAGGGCGCCTCCGGTAGTAAAATATCCCATAAACGAGGAGATGGTAGAAACCAGGAAGGCAAAAACAAAAGCCTTGATCATGGCAAAAATCACCATAAACTCGTTCAGTTGGTTTTGAATACCAAAGGTGTAGTCCTGGGTTGTAATCACCCCGGTAAAATCTGCCGCCACATAGCCGCCCAGCAGGCTCAGGAAGGCCGAGAAAATTACCAGCAGGGGATAGGTGAACAAGGTAGCCAGCAGTTTGGGCAGCACCAGGTAGGAGGCCGAATTAATGCCCATTACCTCCAGGGCGTCAATTTGTTCGGTAATGCGCATGGTGCCCAGTTCACCGGCAATATTGGAGCCCACCTTACCGGCAAAAATGATCCCGATGATGGTGGGCGCCAGCTCCAGCAGCACCATATCGCGTACAACCAGGGCCACCACATAATTGGGGATTAAGGGGCTCACCAGGTTATAGGCTGTTTGAATGGTGGTAACCGCCCCCATAAATACCGAGACAATGGTGATTAAAACCACCGAGTCGGTACCGATTTTTACACTTTCATCAATAAAAAGCCGGGCATAGGTTTTAAACGATTCCCGGTTGGTAAACAGGGTACCCAGGAAAATAAAATATTTACCGATACTTTTTATCAAACCTTTTTTGCTTAAAATGCTTTATTTTCGGAAAGATAAAAAATCTTGTAGTAAAGGCGTAAATAATCGGGGTGTTACTTTTAAAGTGTTCGCGATATTTACCTTAAAGCTACGGGATGGCATAATTTAACTTTTGTTGATAATGAAGAAAGCAATAGCAGTTACGGGTGGCACGAAAGGCATTGGCCGGGCAATTATTAACCTTTTTGCCGATAAGGGCTTTGATATAATTACCTGCTCGCGCAGCAAAGCCGACCTGGAAGGGTTGAAGGCCGAAATTATGGTTAAAAACCCCGGGGTAGTACTCGAGGGGGTTGAGGCCGACCTGAGCGGTAAAGAAGGCGTGGATGTGTTTGTGCAGTTTGCCCGTACCCATGCGGCCGAGTTGAAAATATTGGTAAATAATACCGGCATGTTTTTGCCGGGTCAGATACATACCGAGGAAGAAGGTGTTTTTGAACAAATGCTGGCCACCAACGTAGGTAGCGCCTACCACATTACGCGGGGCCTTATCCACCATATCATCAATAATAAAGGACATATTTTCAACATGTGTTCTACGGCCAGCATTACCCCGTATATCAATGGTGGCAGTTACTGCATAGCAAAGTATGCTTTGCTGGGGATGAGTAAAGTGCTGCGCGAGGAAATGAAGGATCAGGGCGTGCGGGTTACCGCCATCCTGCCCGGGGCTACCATGACGACCAGTTGGGCTGAAACCGACCTGCCCGAAGAACGGTTTATGCGGCCCGAAGATGTAGCCCATGCTATCTGGGGCGCCTACGCCATGTCCGACAGAACAGTGGTAGAAGAAATAGTCATGCGCCCCCAACTGGGGGATATTTGACGTTTTGCTGAGGCGGACAGGGCCGGCTCAGTAATTAAAGTTAATTTCTTTGCCCGCATAAAATGCTTTTAGTTTCTCCAGGGTAGCCCGCGAGGCCTCATCCCAGGGGTTTTGCTGGATAAACAGTAGTTGCAGCCTGGTTAGGCCGGTAATGCCGTAGGGCAGGGTGGTGATATCGTTGTTGGAAAAATCCAGGTCTTCCAGGTTTTCCAGGGCCAGTATTTGTTGTGGGAACTCCTGAAAATAATTGTGGTTTATATGCAGTACTTTAAGGTTCTTCAGTTGCTTAATTGACTCGGGCAGATAACTTAGTTTATTATGGTGCAGATAAAGCTTTTCCAGGTTTTTAAGCTCGCCAACTTCATCGGGGAGATGATAAATTTCATTATTGGAGATATAGAGAATTTTAAGCCGCTGTAAATTATTGATTTCCGGGGCAATTTTTTTGATTTTGTTAAAATAAAGATCGGCAATTTCAAGGGAATCAAGCAAATAGAAAGAGGGGGGAAGGGCTTCAATCTGGTTATTGTAGATAGCCAGGTCACGCAGATAAACAAATTGGTTAAGGCTGTCGGGCAGGCTGGTGATTTGGTTGTCGGTAAGCCTTATGCTGCGCAAAGCCGGCATTTGCCATAAAGAAACCGGCATCCCGGTTAAATCACAATGAATCATCGAGATGGTTTTAATGCCCGGGAGTTCACGGGTAAGCCTTGCCGCAGGGTCAATCGGGTTCATGCTTAAGCTAATCTCATATAAACGCTTGTTTTTCCTCAGCCGGGCCGGTGGCCGGGTAAAATTATTTTTAGCAAGGATAATTACTTCAAGGTTTTTCAGTTTTTTTATCCCCCGGGGCAGTTTTGTAAGGTTATTGCTGCCGAGCCTGAGCTTGGTGATTGTTTTGCTACGTTTAAACTTAAAACTATGTTGATCAAGCTTATTGTCCGACAGGTCAAGATAAGTCAGCCTTTTCATGAGCTTGCCGGGGATGGTTGTCAACTCATTGCCCCGTACCTCCAGGTGTTTGAGATTATAGAACTCTTTTAGGTAACGGGGCAGCTTTTTTAACCCTACATTAGAGAGGTTTAGTTCTTCGGTACCACGGTCAAGGGTTTGGCTGGCGGCAAACCGCTCTTTGGCCTCTGCCAGCAGGGCTAATTCCCGTTCTTTGCGCCATACCTGCCGTAACGAGTCCCTTTGTTCCGGGGTAAGGGTTCTTTTTTTACCCCCAATAATTAGCTCTTTCTGGCCAAAACATGGCTGTAGCAAGCCAAGCATAGCCGGTAAAATCAACAAATAAAATCGCATGGGTTCAAAATGCAATTTATTCGTGTAAATTGCAAATATTATTAAGTTTTTCAACTTGAAAAATCGTACTTTTGGACAATTAAAACCAACCAGTTCCAGTTAATCTTTATTGATTGCATTTCACGAATATGAGCGAAGGAAAAACCCAGTCTAACAAGGAGTATTCAGCAGAAAATATCCAGGTTTTAGAAGGCTTAGAGGCAGTTAGGAAACGTCCGGCCATGTATATTGGCGATGTGAGTATAAAAGGCCTGCACCACCTTATCTGGGAGGTGGTGGACAACTCTATTGATGAGGCTATGGCCGGCCATTGCGACCGGATTTATGTGACAATCCATAAGGATAACTCCATTACCGTAAAGGATAACGGCCGGGGTATCCCCACGGGTATGCATACCAAAGAAAAGCGCTCGGCCCTGGAGGTGGTGATGACTGTACTGCATGCCGGGGGTAAATTTGACAAAGACACCTATAAGGTTTCGGGTGGCTTGCATGGGGTGGGGGTTTCTTGTGTAAACGCCCTGAGTGACCCGTTGCATGTAACCGTACACCGTGAGGGCAAGGTATTTGAGCAGGAATACAGCAAAGGCAAGCCGTTATATCCGGTAAAAGAGGTTGGCAAGGCCGAAGATACGGGTACCACGGTGCATTTCAAGCCCGACCCGTCAATCTTTACGGTTACCGAATACGTCTATGAAACCGTGGCTACCCGTTTGCGGGAGTTGGCTTATCTGAATGCCGGCATTCGCCTGTTCCTGGAAGATGAGCGTGAGCAGGACGAAGATGGCGAGAACCTGAAAGATGAATTTTTCTCTGAAGGGGGCCTGGCCGAATTTGTGGACTACCTTGATTCTACCCGGGAGAAGCTTATCTCGTCCACCATTTTTATGGAGGGGGAAAAAGGGGGTGTACCCGTGCAAGTGGCCATGAGCTATAACACTTCCTATACCGAAAATGTGGTGAGCTATGTAAACAATATCAATACCATTGAAGGCGGCACCCATGTATCCGGCTTCAGGCGGGCCCTTACCCGTACGCTGAAGTCCTATGCCGATAAATCAGGCTTGCTTGATAAAGTGAAGATAGATATCAGTGGTGATGACTTCCGGGAAGGGCTGACGGCTGTGATTTCGGTAAAAGTGGCCGAGCCGCAGTTTGAAGGGCAGACCAAGACCAAGTTGGGCAACTCCGAGGCCATGGGGGCCGTGGACCAGAGTGTGAGTGAGATGCTGCAAACTTATCTGGAGGAAAACCCTAAAGATGCCAAAGTAATTGTAAACAAGGTTATTCTGGCGGCTCAGGCGCGGCATGCGGCCCGTAAAGCCCGCGAGATGGTGCAGCGCAAGAACGTCCTCAGCGGCACCGGCCTGCCCGGTAAGCTGGCCGATTGCTCCAACAGCGATCCGGCTGTCAGCGAAATCTACCTTGTAGAGGGGGATTCGGCCGGAGGCTCGGCAAAACAGGGCCGCGACCGGAATTTTCAGGCCATACTGCCGCTCAGGGGTAAGATACTTAATGTAGAAAAAGCCCAGGAGCACAAAATATATGAGAACGATGAGATCAAGAACATCATCACCGCCCTGGGGGTTAGCTTTGGCACCGAAGAGAGCGAGAAAGCCCTGAACATGGACAAACTCCGCTACCATAAGATTGTTATCATGACGGATGCCGATGTGGACGGCAGCCATATCCGCACCCTGATCCTTACCTTTTTCTTCCGCTATATGCGCGAACTTATCGAAAGCGGCTATATTTATATTGCCTTGCCACCGCTTTACCTGTTAAAAAAGGGCAAGCAGGAACGCTATTGCTGGAATGATGCCGACCGGGACAGGTTTATCAAGGAACTGGGCGGTGACAAAGAGGATTCGGTGAGCGTGCAGCGCTATAAAGGTTTGGGTGAGATGAACCCCGAGCAATTATGGAATACCACCATGGACCCGGAACACCGCAGCCTGAAGCGGGTTACCATAGAATCCGCAGCCGAGGCCGACCACCTGTTCTCCATGCTGATGGGCGATGAAGTAGCCCCGCGCAGGGAGTTTATCGAGCGCAATGCCCGCTACGCCAATATTGATACCTGATTTTAGGGCCCGGGGTGCAACCTTTAACCGGGTAAGGCAGTCTTTATACTAAACAGATTTCTCATGCGCGCAATACTTTTCGTTTTAGCAGCGCTGGTGGTAAGCCAGTCGTCTGCCCAGGATTTTAAAAAACATATTAAGCCCTACACGTCATTGGTGGTGGCCCGGGGTGTAGATGCCCGGCTGGTACAGTCGCCTGCCATGGATATTACGTTAACTACCCATGGGGTGGACCCCAGTGACGTAATTGTGGAGAACCGGGGCGATGAGCTGCGTATTAAGGTAGCTACCAAAGCCTTGTGGCAGGAAATGCAGGATAACCACTGGTGGGTAAGGGTTGAGGTACCGTATAAGGAATTGAAATCAGTGGAAGCCCTCACCGGGGCCCGGGTGCGCAACACCGCCCCGGTGCAGGTAGAGGTACTTGACCTGGCTGCCAGTATGGGGGGTAGCTTAGAGATGAATGTAGAAGTGAAGGATTTGCTGGTAGCTACTGACATGGGGGCGATGGCCGAAATAGAGGGCAAGGCAAAAAGCCTGAAAGTTACGGCTTCTATGGGCTCAAATATTGATTTGGGCGGTTTAGAGGCCGACTATGTTAAAGCTAAATCATCTATGGGCAGCAACCTGGAAGTACGGGCGCTGGTTGAATTTGAGGGCACGGCCACCATGGGCGGCATGATTTCGGTTAAAGGCCATCCCGAACGGTTTTACGAAAACACCGGCATGGGCGGTGAAATTACCGGAGGCAAAAGCAATTAACCCGAAAAATTCATATGAATTTTTCGGGTTAATTGGTAAACAGGTGTTTGTCAGTTAATTTTCATCATTATTCATGATTTTCGTGAATAAACCGGGTTAATTTCCTGTACCTTTTAGCAACCCCGTTGGTGCAAAAATAATCTGTGACAATCCTGTCTCCCTGAACTTAATAACGGTCATCCAAAGCAAAAACAGGCTTTCGCTTCATCCAGCGGCCGCGGGTAAAGTCGGGAAAATGTACGGGCTCACTGCCCCCTGCTATTGATTGCTCCGAAAGCGGGGTGATAGCGCTCCAGGCAGCGGCATCATAGGCATCGAGTGGCGTGGGGGCCTGCCGTTTAACAGACTCTACAAAAGCATGGATGACAAAGAAGTCCATGCCGCCATGGCCGGCCCCCTGGGCTTCGGCACCGTATTTGCGCCACAAGGGGTGGTCGTATTTCTCCATATACGCTTTATCCGGCTCCCAGCGGTGCGGTTTTTCGCTAACCCCCTGAATATAGATAGAGTCGTTCAGGTCCATCCACAGGCCTTCGGTGCCCTGTACCCGGAAGCCCAGGGAGTAAGGCCGTGGGGAGTTGGTGTCGTGCTGTACGGTGATGGTTTCGCCATTTGCCGTACGGATTACCGTAGTAATGATATCACCCAGTTTAAAGTTGATTTTGGCATTAGGGTGGTCTTTTCCGGCCTGGTCAACAATGTATTTGTGCAGGCCGCGGGCTTTGGTGGCGGTAGAGGTGAGGTAATCGAAGCGGTTGCCACGGTTGATGTTGAGGTACTCCGCCACCGGCCCGATACCGTGGGTAGGATAAATATCGCCATTGCGGTGAATGGAGTGTTCGGTGCGCCAGCGGGCCTCGGAATAACCTTTTTCGCCAAATTCAACACCACCCCCGTAAGGTTGTTTGCCGTTATTAAATTTCACCTCGCGTAAATCGTGCTGATAGCCGCACTCAAGGTGGGTGAGTTCACCAAACAGGCCTGCACGCACCATTTGCAGTACTGCCATCACATCCCTGCGGTAGCATACATTTTCCAGGATCATTACCGGCACCCCGGTGGCCTCATGGGTGTTCACCAGGTCCCAGCATTCTTCCAGGGTGTTGGCGGCCGACACTTCCACCCCGGCATATTTACCGGCTTTCATGGTGTCAACGGCCATGCGGGTATGCCAAAGCCAGGGGGTGGAAATCACTACCCCGGCAATATCTTTTTCGGCCAGCAGGTTAAGGTAGGCCGTTTCGCTGCCGGTAAATTCTTTGGCGGCCGGTTTGCCCGCTTTGCTGATCAGGGCCTGTGATTTTTGCAGGGCATCTTTATCAATGTCGCAGATAGCCACTACCTCAACGTCACTCCTGCGCAGCAGCAGGTGCAGGTGGTTGCGGCCCCGCAGGCCAACGCCAATCAGGGCCAGTTTAACTTTGCGGTCATCTTTGCCCGTCACAATTTCCGGGAATGACATCAACGACAGCCCCAGGCCAGCGGCAGAGGTGGTCTGAATAAATTTTCTGCGATCGATACGGGATAATCCTGCCATGATACTAACTTAGTTTAACGCACTTACCGTTTTATTTACAATTTTATTCATTTCCGGCATAAGCGCCATACCGCTGCTGTAAAGCGTTAGCTGGTTGGCCGCCCGGTGGTAATTATGTTCGGCATAGCGGGTGGTGTAGTAGCTATCGTTATTAAGATAGTCGGTAAGCATGCGCAAACCCATGAGGAAAGGCATATAGGGTACGCTATTGGCAAACTGGCTGGTTTCTGCCTTGGTGATGGCGTTGCCCAGGGCTTTGATAAAAGCCGGGGTAAAAGCAGCAAACACCTGCCTGTTGAAAAACGTGCGGCCGGTATGCGGGTCGTCTTCTACGGTAGTACTGGCCAAACTGCGGATGGCATCACCAAAGTCAAGGGGAATGTAGCCCGGCATCAGCGTGTCGTAGTCAACCACACAGAGGCCCCGCTGCTGCCCGTCAAACAGTAAATTGCTCAGTTTGGTGTCGTTATGCACTACCCTTAGGGGGCAATGGTGAACTATATTGTGGTAAATTTTCTGCACCGCAGAAATATTTTCTTCAACCAGCCGGATTAACCAGGCGGCCTTTCTGAGCCGTTGTTTACCGGCCGTACCAAGACTGGCCTGAAACTGTTGGTAGCGCCAGTCGATATCGTGAAACCTGGGGATCGTGATGACCATTGCTCCGGGGGGCAGACCGCTTAAAGCTTTCAGGAATTGTCCGAACATGCGGCCGGCTTCCGTGGCCAGTTGCCGGTCCCCAGCCCTGATATAGGTATTGCCGTCAACATAAGGGTACAGCCGCCAGTACGCACCGGCCGGGGAGCGGTAGTAGTTTTTGTCCCCCGAGTTAACGGTTGTCAGGTGTCCGGGTGGGTTGGGAAGCAGCTCAAAATGTGCCGTTACCTGCTTGATATTGTGCATCAGGCCTTCCACATCTTTAAAAATATGGTGGTCGATTTGTTGTAAAAAGTACCGGGGCTTACCGGTGGCCTTGTCGGTTACCTTATAGCTCCGGTTAATCAATCCGTGCCTTACCGGCAGCACCGCATAATCTCTTCGGGGAATAGCAAAATGATTGAGGATTGCTGCGGCTTCAGCCAGGGGCATGTTATTCGAAATCGGGGTAGAGCAGATACTTTTTTCTGGTTTCCTTAAAGGCATCCAATTGTGGCACCCAGGTTTTTTCAATTTCTGCGGCCGTCAGGCCCTGTAGTATTTGTTGCCGCAGCAGGCTGCTGCCGGCCAGTTTATCAAAGAAATTAGCGCTGGTAAAAAAATCTTTGCCACCCCCGAATTTAGTATAATACGTCATCAGATACGACAAGGTAAACTGCGGGGCAGCAACTTTTCTCAGGTCAACCCCATAACAGGTTCTGTTCTGGTGCTTGGGGTATTTCGACATGCCCTCGATGCTTACCGGAGTGAAACTGAAGTTGCCAAAAGCCGGGTCCGGGTAGCCAATTACCTGAAAAGGGTAGGGGGTACCCCGGCCGATACTCATCACCGTAGGTTCAAAAAAGCAAAGTGAAGGGTATAAGGCTATAGCCTGGGCGTTGGGTAGGTTGGGGGAAGGCTTTACAGGTAAGGTGTAGTGGTCGTTATGGGTATAATTATTTATTTTAATTACCTGTAAATCACACTTCCCGTTTGCCAGCCAGCCTTCACCGTTAATCATTTGTGCCAGCTCGCCCAGGGTGAGGCCATATACTACCGGGATAGGGTGCATGCCTACAAACGACTTAAATTCCGGTTCCAGCACCGGGCCGGCAACATAATGCCCATTGGGGTTGGGGCGGTCGAGCAGAATCAACGGTTTATTGAATTCGGCACAGGCGTCCATCACATAGTGCAGGGTGCTGATGTAGGTATAAAACCGTACCCCTACATCCTGGATATCAAAAACCACCACCTCAATATCGGCTAAATCTTCTTCTGTGGGCTTACGGTGTTTGCCATAGAGTGAGATAATCGGGATGCCTGTTCTGGGGTCAATACTGTCGGCAATCTTTTCCCCGGCATCGGCATCACCCCGGAAACCGTGCTCAGGGGCAAAAATTGTGCGAACCTCAATCCCCAGGGACAGCAGCGAGTCCACCAGGTGGACAGGGCCAAGGGTGGAGGTGTTGTTTACCACCAGGGCTACGGTTTTTCCTGCCAGCAGCGGCAAATAAACATCTGTCTGCCTGACCCCCGGGGTTATGGCCGTAGGGGCATCTTGTTGTGTCAACGGCTTACAGGCACCCAGGGCGAAAGCAAACAGCAGGTACGGTAATAAGGCTTTCATAAGCAAAATATTTCCTATAAATATAGCTTTCCGGTACCTAAACGGGAACAACAGGCGAAGATTTAATTTTAGCGGTATGTAATTATCATCACAGTTTATAAAAAATGCCACGTGCATCTTTGTAAAGTTCATTTAATGTGGATTATACCCAACAAGGGTATAGATTAGGTAAAAAGCATATGAATGCTATAGGTTAAAGGAAAGAAAATGGTTTCTACTGTAGATTTTGAAGTTAAGGATTTCACCAGGGAGGTGCTGGAAGACAGCCATAATGTACCGGTGTTAGTAGATTATTGGGCCGAGTGGTGCGGGCCTTGTAAATTTCTTGGCCCTATTGTAGAAAAGCTGGCCGGAGAGGCCAACGGTAAATGGAAACTGGTAAAGGTAAATACCGAAGAACACCCGGCCATAGCAGCCGAATGGGGTATTCGCGGCATTCCTAACCTGAAACTGTTTTATAAAGGCGAAGTGATTGACGAAGTGGCCGGGGCCATGCCCGAAGCGGATATGCGCAGGTGGTTGGCAGAGAAGTTACCCTCAAAAGCGAAAGCCCTGACCATGGAGGCGGCAAAGTTGCTGGAAATGGGCAAGATTGACGAAGGAGTGGCCAAACTTGAGCAAGCTTTACGCGAAGACGACTCTTTACAGCAGGCTAAAGTTTTGTTGGCCCGGCAAAAGTTGTGGCAGTCGCCAGCAGCGGCTATGGCTTTACTGGCGGATATAAAATATCTGGAAAGGGCCAGGGAAATATTGCTGATAGCGGAAGTGCTAAGTAAAAAGGAGGCTGATTTTCCTGCCGGCACAGCGAAAGCGGAAGTCTGGCAGGGGCTGGAGGCCCTGCGGCAGCAGGATTTTGCCAAAGCCCTGGAACACCTGATCAGGGCGATTATAATGGATAAACCCTATGCCGATGAACTTGCCCGCAGGCTGACCATTGCCCTGTTCCATTACCTGGGCGAAAGCAATGAAATTACCCGGGCCTACAGGCGCCAGTTTGATATGGCCCTGTACTAAAAATAGTGTGGAAATGAAACATTGGCCCTTAAAACGCGTAATTTTACTCAGCCTTGGCCTTGCCATGGGCGCCCTTGCGGGGTATGCGTATTGGTTTTTTATTGGTTGTAACCAGGGCAGTTGCCTGATTACTTCCAGGGCGTCCAACAGCACTTTGTACGGGCTGGTCATGGGAGGGCTGCTGGCAGGTAGCGTATGGGATTATATAAACAAGGAAAATAAAGTAGAAGATAAATCGTAAAACTATGAGCTATTATTATAATAAAACCGTGTCCGGTGAATTCAACCAGGTGGTTGAAAAAGTAACCGAAGAATTAAAGAAAGAAGGCTTTGGTGTGTTAACTGAAATTGATTTTTCAGGAACGATCAAGAAAAAGCTTGATAAGGATATGCCGGCCTATAAAATACTGGGGGCTTGTAACCCCAATTTTGCCTACCAGGCGTATCAGGCCGAAGACAAAATTGGCACCATGTTGCCTTGTAATGTAATTGTGCAGGATGCCGGTAATGGTAGTATTGAAGTTTCAGCCGTTAACCCGGTGGCTTCGATGATGGGTATTGAAAACGATAGCCTTGGCGATATTGCCGGTGAGGTAAAAGCCCGCCTTGAGCGGGTGATTGACGCCCTATAACCCGGATTATTCTCACAACTAGCGCAAATAATCCGGATTAAAAATAATGAGGCTGTTCCTGAAAGGGGGCAGCCTTTTTTTAGCAAACGCTTAGGGTTACTGCTTAATCACCTTATAGGTATGTACCCTTCCATCGACCAGGGTTTTGATAAAATAAATACCCCGTTTTAGGTTTTGCGTACTAAACGTAAGGGCGCCATTTTCAAGCTGCATTTTTACAGGCATAACATTCCCGCGGATATCATAAAAAGTAACCGCCTCGATAGCATTTGCCTCCTTGCCGCTTAAAGTTATTGTGCTCGTGAAGGGGTTAGGGAAAACACTGAAGAGGTCTTGTGGGGTGAAATTCACTAATTTAATCCAGGAGTAACTACGGGTACCATCATAATCCGTTTGCTTTATACGATAATAATTACGGCCCACCATCGGGGCTGTATCCCAGTATTCGTATGTAATAGGCGTGGTACTATTGCCAGCCCCGGGTAGCTGGCCCAAAGGGTACCATTCCCCGTAACCATCTGACCTCTCGATGGTGAAATAATCATTATTTTGTTCCGATGCAGTAACCCAGGATAAGTAGGTTTTGCCATTTACAGCCCTGGCATCAAAACTAAGCAGTACTATGGGCAGGGGGCTGTTGGTGTTGTCAACAGTGCCCAGGGTAAAATAATCGCCATCGGCAAACACTACATTTGAAAAGGTGATAAGCTGGTTGTCGATATTATAGGAGCCGGCTTGCGGGGGAACATCGTTATCGGCAAAAAGGGCATCGTTGCGGGTGATGAGCAAACGTAAATCAGATCCGAGGATAGTGCTGGGCAGACTGGAGACATCAAAAATAACCCGTACCGTGCCTACACTAACCGGGGTACCGGTGTTATCGTTTATGCTCAGGCGCCATACCCTTTCCAAACGTGCTTCAATAACGGCCCCGTCAACATCCGTGGTGTTTACATTTGACAGGCTGGTATTATCATGGCCCCACATTAAATATTCGTTATTGTCGAGGTTATCGGGTAAGTTTATGCGTACTATCCCGGTGCCCCGGGCATCTTTATGAAAACTGCCGTCAGCGGCCTGCCCTATACCGGCTACCTCAAAATCATAATTGCCATTGAGGGAATTGTCCATTTCATATACATCATTATTGGCAAGGGGTATATTGTATTTGGCGGCAAGGTAGTTGTTGATAAGGATACGCTGCGCGGTATTTACCGGCAAGTTAAATTGTACTATTTCACCATAATCGCCCCCAAGGTAAGTGCCATAATCAGCATTCAGGGCCCCCAGGGCAAGGTCGGCAGTGGAGTTCATAATGGATGCAGAGGTTTCGGCAGCTGTAACAACATTGCTTTCCCCATCATAAACATTCGCCCGCACCCCACTGGCCAGTGAGCCATCGTAAATCATATTGAGGAGGTAGTTATTGGCATTGGCGTAGGTGGCAGCCCCGGTGTTAAAGCGGTCGTTGGCAGTGACAATATCTGTGTACAGTGCATTGGAAGAGTAGAAAAACCAGGTGTACGCATAATTGGTATTTTCGCTGAAACTTATACGCTTGCCCAGTACTCCCCTTGGGTTGCCATCGAGGTTGGTCGGCCTGACAACGGCAAATAACGATAACCCTGCCGAATTGTCCAGGATATCCGCATCGGCCACCAGCAGTTGGTCATCATTACCATCAAAGCGCACAATCGGCATATTGTTCAGGGCGCTGGTGTTGTAAAAAAGCGGTTCCCTGCCCGAGGTAGCCTGGCTGGCATTATTGCCATTGCCGGAGGCATCGGGCCAGGCGCCTACGGCACTGCCATCCGCAGCGGTTATGTCGTCTGCTTTTAGCCAAAGGCCAATGTTTGTCCCACTACCAACCCCGCCAGGGCCTTCCCAATCAATAGTATATAAGCCCGGGTTGGTTGGCGCGGTAAACCCACCGCAGTTTACACTGCATGTAATTGTGAGCGAAGCGCAAATTTGGGCTTCTGTGGCCCCGTTCAGGTACTGGATGGTAGGGTTTAACGGGTTGCCTGCATCGGCCCCAATATTTAGCACCCCGGTGCCGCAGATAAGTGCATCGGTCCAGTCGAGGTACAGGTCATCATCGGTAGTACTGGTGTTATCCAGGGTGGTATAACTGTTGCCACTTAAAACCAAATCATCATCAGAGGAAAAGGTGGCTGTTGCGGTTATCTCCATATTGCCCAGGTTTACAATATCGGCCGTGCTGGTCATGGTGCCGTTTACGTAGGTATAACCCTCATACATGGAGCGGGTAGTGAGGGAAAGTGTGCCCCCGGCATCAATGATGATATCCCCGGTGTGGTAAAACATGCGTACCCCGGAGGAAGCAAAAGTACCCACATTCGCCCGGTTAAGCCCATCGGGTGATACCCCGCAGGATTTGTTGTCGTCTATGGCATCCACCAAAATGGTATGGCCGTTACGGATGACCACGTTGTCCGTACGCCTGGGATATTCCCCGGCCGGCAGGGCGCCACTACTGCCGTCAGAGGTTAGTGACCACGAGTTGTTGTCGTTCCAGTTGCCCGAGGCCAGGGAGTAGTAATACTGCACCGGATAGAACAAGGTGCCGGCTACATCGCACACATCGGCCGGGTAATCGGGATAATTCCCATCAACATCTTGTGGGCCTGGCCCGTCATCTGTGACCCAATTGGCAGCTGTGGCTATCAGGGCGGCACATTCGGCTACGGTGCCGTTGCAGTTATTGTTGTTGGTATAGACCATGATATCCTCATCACCGGTAATGGCCGTGGCATTTACCCCTGCTGTCAGGCCTGTGTTGGTCAGGGTGCCATTGCCGCCAAAGCCATCGTTGCTGATAGCTGAAAGAAATGTAGTTGGGGTAAACCTGTCCGGACCCAAATACATATATAATACTTCGTTCGAAGCCCTGAGGTCTATGCCGCCTTCCGCAATCCCCGCAGTAATACTGCCGATGTTTACAGTTAGCGTAGTGATTTCGGAAGAGTTGTTAATGATAACTACCGTACCGGCAGCGATTGCCCCCCCCGTATCATTGATCCAGCTCATTTCGCCCTCATTGAGATCATTAAAAGCCCCTCCGCTGCCAATTGGCTGGCCATTCCATTCATTGTCACTAAAGTGAATTTCCAGGCCATTGGGTAGATCAACTAAGGTTACAAATGAAAAACCATCATCACCATCGGTGTTCCAGCCAACAAACATCAGTTCCCCGGCCGATTGGGCAAGGGATGCAAACACGGTTAAATATACATACGTGAAAACAATAAGCGTTTTAGTTGCCGGTTGTGCGAAGGGGGATTTGTTTAGCATT
>Ga0256839_1001940_pt1 | contig 24074 bp, 21 predicted proteins | sample 354166metaG_FD_185968 | JGI IMG/M metagenome (GOLD analysis project Ga0256839, IMG submission 185968) | Hydrothermal vent microbial communities from Mid Atlantic Ridge, Atlantic Ocean - 354-166 | ecosystem: Environmental > Aquatic > Marine > Hydrothermal vents | place: Atlantic Ocean: Mid... | reverse complement strand
AGGGGCCGGTTCAACAGGCTGGCGCCGGCACGGGGCTGCGGGAAAGGCGCTGCGGGCGCGGGATCAAGCAGGGATTCCCGCGCTGCACCGGCCAGATCTGCACTCTCTGCAGGGGATGTCCCGGCTGCCCCTCCCTCCTCCTTACTCCCACCCGTCGTTACATCGGATGGCGGTGGAGCAACCGACCCGTCCGCGGGCACATCGGAGGGACGCTTGCAAGGCAAGCCGGCCGCCGCCCGGTTGTTGCCTTCATCGCGCTCCTGCAAGACAGCGCCTGCATCCACGAAGACACGGACCCGGACCGTCACGCCATCCGCCGCGGCAAGCACAGGCGTGACGAAGACCACACGTCCCCCGGGATCGCGCAAGCGCCTGTCGGGGTCGATACGACCCAGCAAGAAGCTTTGGCGTCTTCCGTTCAGCACCATATGCAACACGACGCCACCGGAAGATGCAAAGGCGCGTTCGGGCATGGTGCCCTCGCCCTCGTTGCGCAAGGTCACCACCACCCGGCAGGTCTCATCCAGGCGCAGGGATGCGATGCTCAGATCCGGCAGGGCGGTCACGGGAGCGGCCCCACCTCGGGGCACGGCAGGCGCGGCACTACCCGCAGTTGCAAGAAACACACCGCCCAAAAGAAGGCACAGGCCGATTACGTTCCAGCCGACAGTACCCGCAGTCACGTCATTCACGCGCCACATGGCGCACCACATCGGGACGGGACCGCAGCCGCTCCAGTGCCCGCGTGACAGCCGCCGCGTCATCACCACCCACACCTTCCAGCCGCAGGCGGTACACGCCCGCGGCGCTCGGCCCGTTCACGATGACCGCGCCCACTTCCAGCAGCAAGGCACGGATTTCGGCTTCGCTGGCAGCGGGCACGAATTCCACCTGAAGCAGCACGCCGGCCTCCTGGACCGCCTCATCGCCCAGCAACCGCATGTCCACGGCCGCATCGCGTTGCAGGGTATAGGGGACGAGCACAGCGACCACCAGCACCACCGAGGCGGCGGCAGCCAGGACAGGTACATGCCAGGCACGACGCGGGCGGGCCTTGCGCGCCGCTTCCAGTCCTTCCACATCACGCATGAGGCGTCTGAGGCCCAATTCGCCTGGCGGAGGCACATCCCGGGAGGACTCGCGGATCTGTTCGCGCAGCCGGGAAAGAAAGGCGATCTCGGCACGGCAGCGCGCACACTGTTCCAAGTGCCTGGCCACCCGTTTGCGGTCCGCCTCGTCGAGCGTGGCATTGACATACCAGGGCAGCAGTTCGTCAGGATGTTCCGTGGGTGTTTTCTCGGTCATGGCCTTGGGCTCTGTTCATATCCGGCTCTTGATACCTGAGTCGTGCCGTCGGGACAAGGGGTTCACCGCGACAGCGAGGCACGCTCCAGGCAGCGCTTGAGCGCTTTCCTGGCATGATGCATGCGCGTCTTGACCGTCCCCACCGGACAATGGGCGATCTCCGCGATCTCCGCATAGCCCAGATCCTCGAAAAAGGCCAGATGCACCACCACCCTCTGTGCCTCGGACAGGCCTTCCAGGCACGTGCGCAACAGGGCGGCATCGTCCAGCGCGGCCAGGGCCGCGGCGGCATCGCCCTCTGTATTTTCCCCTTCTCCCGCCTCCCTGGCGTAGCGTTCCTCGTCCAGCGTCTCCAGTGCCGCGTCGCGACCGCGCCGACGCAGGGCATCCAGTACCTTGTTGTGGGCGATGCCCAGGATCCACGTCAGGGCGCGGGATCGCCCGGCAAAACGATCGGCCTGGCGCCAGACGGTGAGCATCACATCGTTGAGGATCTCCGCCGCCAGCACGGGATCACCGACCCGCTTGAGCACGAAGGCATGTACCCGTGCATGGCATTCGTGGTAGAGAGTTTCCAGCGCGGCCTTGTCGCCGCGGGCGATGCGCGCCAGCATCCCAGCCAGCGGGTCTTCAACTCGTTCGTCGAATCTCACGGCCGGCCGTCCTCGCCGAAGGCGGTACGCACGCGGCGGTAGGCACTCTGGGCCAGAAGCCCGCCTTGTCCGTCCAGGGCACGCACCCGCCAGCGGTAGTGCCGGCCCGGGCGCAGATGACTGCGCGTGGTGGCAGGCAGAGTGACGCGGGTCAGGTCGGCCGGCACTGCCAGGCCGCTGACCAATGCCCCTGCGAGGTCCGCGCCGCCGTCATGTGACCACAACTCGATACGATAGACACGGGCACCGGCGACCGGCGCCCAGCTGAAGACGAGATCGGGGCCGATCAGGCTGTCCGGCGCGGGCGAGTGTACCGCGGCCTCCGGCACCGGCGCGGCCATGGGCACGCCACCGTCCGGTGTGGCAGAAACCACATAGCGCAGGACGGGAAGATCGAAATCCACCGCCGGGGCGGTGATGCGCAAGCGGACAAGATAGGTGCCCGGGCGCATCGTGGGCAAGACCGGCCCGGTGATTTCCACCTCGCCCCCCGCGCCCAGGAAGCGGCGCACCTGGGCCAGGGGGCGGAAGACGGGCTCACCGCGCGTGGAAGGCGGCTCCGCCAGCTCCCAGGCGGCGCGCAACTGGCCGCTGCCAGAAAAGCTCAGGTGCGCGCGCGGTGCCAGTTCCGCCTCGGGCGGCACCACCGCAAGCACCCACGCCTCTCCCTCTTCTCCAACGAAATCGAGCGCCAGCCGCGTCACGCCGAAACCGGCCGCGGCGCTCCCCGTGATGTCCAGGGCCAGTGCGGCCGTGGCCGAACCGAAGCCATCGTCAAAACTGCGCACATAGCGCACCTGCGCGGCGCCTTCTTCGGCAGCGCGAAACAACACCCGGGCGGGAATGCGCACCGTCTCGCGAAAGACGAGCGTGGCGGAGGGATCGTCTGCGTTTACCGGCAGATTCTGTGCCAAGGGACGTTCCACCGTCTCGATCACCCGTTCCCGGCCGGTGGAGTCCACGTTGACGCGGAACTCGCCCCGTGCCGAGCGCACACTGGTCCCGGCAGGCACGCCGCGGGCCAGCGTGCGGGTCACCGTCCAGGTGATCCGGGCCGAGGCGAAACGGGCCACAGGCACCTTCTGCGCCGCCGGGTCCACCATCACGACAGTGATCGCCGCCCGGGCATCGCCAAGCAGAAATAATATGGTCAAAAACAGGGCCAGGATGTGCGCCATGATATCGTTCTCCTTTTCACCCCTGCTGCCATGCCATCTCGAAGCGCAGGAAGAGTTGATAGCGATCGGTATTACCTTCAGGCCAGACCGTGTCACGCTGACGGTTCCTGCTGCCTTCCAGGGTCCAGTACAGCGCGGGCCGCCGGGCGGCCGCGCGCCACATCTGCCAGCGCAAGGAAAGCACAAGGCTCTGGCGTCGCGAGGCCCGGGGGCCTTCATCATCCCGCTCACGGCTGCCTGCCAGGCTGGCGCGCAATGCCAGCCTCGGCGTCAGCAGATAGTCGCCATCCAGCGTCCAGGTCTCACTGAGAAGACGGCCGCCGCCGTCGAGCCCCCGGTAACGCTCTTGTTGCGCCACCAGGGCCAGAAACAGGTCCTCCCCCACCCAGGTTTCCATGTTGAACTCACTGGTTGCGCTGTCGCTGCCGCCGCCGTAGAGCAGGTCCTCGTCCCGGCCGTGGCCGAAGGACAGACCCAGCGTCGTGCGCTCGGCGGCCAGGCCCGCGCCCAGCCGCCAGACCCGGGTATCCCGCAAACCTCCTTGCTCCAGACCGCCGCCGGCGCGGGACACCCGCTGCCTGAGATTGCTGAACGCGACCTCCAGGCCGGGCTGCCACGGCGATTCCTCTCCGACCGGCAGGGACCAGGCAAGTGTCAGGTCCGCCTGGCGTGTGGCAATGCGCGGCAGACCGGTGAGTTCATTGACGTTGTCACGCTCGCGACCGAGACTGGCCTCGATATTGATCCCGTCCCACTGGAGCGCAAGGAACCCACGCCAGGCATCCCGGTCCGCCACGCCGCCGGGATCGGCGATACTGCGGAAATAAGTGCCCAGGCGGCGTCGCTCCACGCCCACCTGCCAGGCCGGCAGACCGGCGCGCACGGCAGGGTATTCGTAGACCGCCAGCAGGGCCAGCGCATCGTCGCTGACGGCGGGCGCTTCCCCCGCACCATCATAATCATAGCGGGTGCGAGCCGCCTCGCCCCGCAGGCGCAGGCGGCGATCCAGCCAGCGCCCGTCCACCGCCACGCTGTAGGCCGTGTTGTCCGCGGCCGTGGCGGTATCCCCCCCGACACCCGCGCCCACCTGCCCCGGGTCGCGCCCCCTGAACCACGCGGCGCTCACCGCAAAATCCTCGCTGCCCATCGGTCGCCGCGGCGGACGCAGGCTCAGGACCAGCCCGTCCAGCCGGTTGTCCGACTTGTCCAGCCCCATCCCCTCCCTGAAACCTGCCGTCTCCTGCGCCTGCAAGGCAAAGCCCAGAAGTGACAGGCCGGAGCGACCGTGGAGGTAGCCCACGCTGGCGCCCCGGCGCATGAAATCCCGCGCGATGAGACCCTCGGCCAGAGGCATCTGCTGGCCGGCCAGGGCTTCCCATCCCCCCTGCCGCGCCCGGAGCCGGAAGGCACCCACATCCAGGGCGGCCATGCCCTCGGGGCGCAGAGCCCGGCGCGGGTTGTACAGCAGGTCGGCCTCGCCCTCCAGGCGCCACCTGTCATCCGCCAGTCGTCCGCTGACCTGCGCCACGCCTTCGGACTGAAAGGCTTCAGGCGCGCCGCTCAAGCCATCGTCCGCCAGGCGGTGACTGGCACTCAATTCGGCCGCGACCATGCCATCCGCTTCCCGCAGGGCGGCAGAACGGCGAACCTCGAAAGTCCAGAAACCGCGCTCGATGATTTCGCCTTCATCGGTGTATTCCACCAGGCGCAAACGGTGCTCGCCCCACGCCAGCGGCTCGACGGGGCGCAACACGAGGACCTCGCCTTCGACCGCCAGCAAGGCGGTCACGTCCACATCGTCCAGCTCCACGGCGCGCCGCTCGCTGCCCGCACCCGCGAGGGGTCCGGCCACGATCCGCAACGGATCCCGGGGGCCGCGCACCCCGTCGGGCTCGGGCAGCAATTCGAACGCGGCCGCCTGGGATTCCCGGTATGGCTGCATCGCTCCCAGGCAGACGATGATCAGAAAAAGCCGTAGGGAGAAAAAGCGCACGGTCTCATCATCGCTGTCTGTATGGATTCAAACTTTAATTAACCCGGCAACAATATATGTCATGTTCAGCCGCCGCGTGCGGACACGCAGCAAGGCGGCGGAGCGCCGCTGTAGTCATTCTACAGCAAGCTTCGCCAACACCGTCTGCGTGCGCGCACGCGGCGGCCTGCCATATGAATTTCAACAAGTCAGGCGTTTCAGGCAGGCGCCGGCTCGGTGTTGCGGCACTTGGCAAGGGCCGGGCCATTCCCTGCGTGCCGCGCCTTGATCCAGCACCTGCCTGAAACGCTGAACACGATATATATTGTTGCCGGGTTAATACTATAAACTGGCAACAGTAACGCGCTTCCAAGCCGTACCCATGAGTCGGCGGTACAGCGCAACCGGTTCAATCCGCCCTTGCAGGCACCGCTGTCCTTTCTCACCCTGGCTGTTTCCATCACGCCGAGAAAACAGGGTACCGGATTGTCCGCCGACCCGAACGACAAGGCCGTCCCCGACGCCTGGGTCGCTCTGAAGGTTGCTTTACTATCGATTGTCTTAGCAGACACTTGCGCAGCCCTTCACGGGCAACTCGCATGCCGTGATCGGCAATGAGAAACACGGCGCGAAATCCTTCCCGAAGCCGCCATTGCAGAAACCCTGTACACAGGACGTGAAACCACTCTCCCCGGGTACTCATGACATCTGGAAATCAGGTTGCCGGATTGATAAAAACCATGTCATCATCTGGTTATCCAGATAACATCGGTCTTGGCCTTCAACCATGAATATCACGCTGCCCCATTTTTCCCCCGAGGAACTCCGGTCCATGAGCGACGCCAGACTTCTGGAACTCGTGACCTCGCTGGAAGACCTCCTCCCACGCCCTGCGGTGAACGAGTGCATCCGCCGTGGTGATGCGCTCGTGCCGGCCCTGCGCGCCATCGCGCTGGATACCCGCCAGAACTGGTATTACCGCAGCCAGGCCCTGGAATGCGTCCTGGCGGCGGCGCATGCGGCAGGTCGTGACGCCCTTGAGGCCGCCCTGGACTGGCTCGCAGGAATCGCCCGGGACGAGAACGAGGATCTTGATTTCCGGGGGAGTGCGGGCAGCATGCTGCTGGATTTTCCCTGCGAGCGCCATCGCATGGACCTGGAAGCGCTGGGAAGCCGGATGGAAAAGATGTACCGCTTCGGTGCCGCCTTCCACCGGCATGATGTCATCAAGGCCTTCGAAGAGGGACGTGATCAACCCGAGTGGGCACGTTTCTCCGATCCCTGGGAGTTCTACGACGAGCAAGCCATCCGTGACCGTCAGGCCCGCTGGGCACGGGAGGCAGCGGAGGCGGCACGCGCCTCGGAGACCTGGCAGCCCCAGACCCGGCAATCCCGGCTGCGTGACGCACCCAAGATCGGCCGCAACGAGCCCTGCCCCTGTGGCAGCGGAAAAAAATACAAGAAATGCTGCCTCGCCAAGGCGCAGGAAAAACCTGCCGAGCTGAGCTGGCACCGCCTGCGGCGGGTCATCGACGGGCTGCCCCAGCAGATGATCGCCTTCTCCGACGACCACTACGGACCACAGGCCCTGGAAGCGGCCTGGACGGTCTTCACCGACGACCCGGACCGCCCCTTCTTGCCCGATGCCCCCTTGATTCCGGTCTTCATGCCCTGGTTCCTCTATTACTGGAAACCCTCGCTCACCCCGGGTCCGGCAACCGCGCTGTCCCCGGCAGCCGACCAGCCCCCCGCCGCCGCCTTTCTCGCCAGCGCCGCGAGCCGCCGCCTCGATCCGCTGGCACGGGACTATGTGGAAAGCGCACTCCAGGCACCCTTCAGTTTCTACGACGTCAAGGCCAGCCGGCCGGGACAGTCGTTGACACTGCAAGATGTGCTCACCGGTGAGACACTGGAGGTACTGGAGCACTCCGCCAGCCAGACACTCCGCCCCGGAGACATCCTGCTGGCACAGCCGGTGCGCGTAAGAGACATCGCGGTACTGGAATGCTGCGGTCCGGTGGCCATCCCGCCAAGGCACAAGAAAAAACTCGTCGAGTTGCGCAAGCGCTGGCGCGAGGAATACGGCACGCTCGACCGCCACGCCCTCGCCCCTCTCGCGCTGGATATCCTCCATTGCTACCAGGCGCTCGTCGCCGAGCTGATGCTCGATACCATGCCCGAGCTACAGAACACCGACCGCGAAACCCTGCGCCCGCAGGAACTGGTCTTCGATATTTCATCACCCCAGGCCGCCTTCGATGCCCTGTGGCCCTTGAGCCTGCAAGAAGGGCCCCAGCCCTTGCTCCAAGATGCCGGGTACGATGACACAGGCGCGCTGCACACGGTCGTATTTCCCTGGCTGAAAGAGGGCAACGCAAGGCACAAGTCCTGGCGCAACACCATCCTGGGAAACATCCGCATCGAGGGAGAGCGGCTCACCATCGAGGTCAATTCCGATGAACGCGCCGCCCGCATACGCGAGGAAGTGGAAAAGCGCCTGGGAGATCAGGCCCGCTATCGCGGCACCGTATTGCATTCCGTGGAGAAGATGCTGGCCGATGACGCAGAGCAAGACGGGCAAGCGCAGGCACTCGAACCCCTGCCGCCGGAACTCCAGGAAAAACTGCTGGAAATCACGGAAGCCCACTGGAACGACTGGATCCACGAGAAAATCCCCGCCCTGGGCGACATGACACCCCTGGAGGCCGCGAAAGACCCCGAGGGCCGGGAACTCCTCGAAGCCCTCCTCCTCGAGATCCAGCGCAGGCGCCTGCCCCAATTGCCGGATTACGATCCCGTCCCGCGGCTGCGCGCCCGCCTGGGATTGGAGCGGGAAAATACAGACGCTTGATACAGACATACCCCGTGCTCGAAAAATGAAGACAAATGGCATGCAGATTGCGCGGGAATGGGGCCTGAACGTGGCCCAAGCACGCTACAGCTCCTGGGGCAACTGGTATGCACCCGTTACACGTTTTCCCGCCGCACTTTTAGACGCCGAGGGATATATCATTTTTCCAGACGAGGCCTCGTTGCGTGCAAACAAGAAAATTAAAATCACGAGGCAAATCAATGTCCCTTCGCGCATATCCAGCTTACAGGGATATGTCAAAGTTGCGGGACTTATTCCAGAAGAGCTGCCTCATTCACAGCGCATTGTCGAAGGTGCAAAGTTGAAAATCACCGTAAACAGGTATGAGCGTAATGCTGCTGGCAGAAAAGCATGCCTGGAACACTATGGTTATGCTTGTTCGGTCTGCGATATCACCCTGAAAACGATATACGGGGAGCGTGCCGAAAGGCTGATTCATGTACATCATCTCATCCCGCTCTCAGAAATAGGATCGGAGTATGTTCTGGATCCTATAAAAGATCTGCGCCCCGTTTGCCCAAACTGCCACGCATTCTTGCATACAACCTCGCCGCCTATCACGATTCCTGAAGCAAAGAAGATTCTCAAAAACCTGTCAGGCAACCAGGCCAAATCGGATGGAATAAAGCAAGCCTCGACTTGAGCCTGCTTTCCAGGCCTTCTACCCTACTTATGAAATACAAAGACCTGCGTGATTTCATCCGCCTGCTGGAGGACCGGGGAGAACTCCGGCGCATCGGCATCGAGGTGGATCCCCGCCTCGAGATGACGGAGATCTGCGACCGCACCCTGCGCCGTGCCGGGCCCGCGCTGTTGTTCGAAAACCCCAAGGGCCACCACATACCCGTGCTGGCCAATCTCTTCGGCACGCCGCGGCGGGTGGCGCTGGGGATGGGCGAGGAGTCGGTGGAGGCCCTGCGGGAAGTGGGCAGGCTTCTGGCCTATCTCAAGGCGCCGGAGCCGCCCAAGGGTTTCAAGGATGCCCTGGGCAAGCTGCCCTTGCTCAAGCAGGTGATGAGCATGTCCCCCCGGGTGGTGAACAAGGCACCCTGCCAGGCCCATGTGCTGGAGGGCGATGCCGTGGATCTCTCCCGCCTGCCCGTCCAGACCTGCTGGCCGGGTGACGCGGGTCCGCTCATCACCTGGGCCCTGGTGATCACCCGCGGCCCCCATAAGCCGCGCCAGAACCTGGGAATATACCGCCAACAGGTGATCGGCCCCAACAAGACCATCATGCGCTGGCTCTCCCACCGGGGTGGGGCCCTGGACTTCCGCGACTGGCAGCAGGCCCGCCCCGGCGAGCCCTTTCCCGTGGCCGTGGCCCTGGGCGCCGACCCCGCCACCATTCTGGGCGCCGTGACGCCGGTGCCGGACACCCTCTCGGAATACGGCTTCGCGGCCCTGCTGCGGGGAGACAAGACCGAGGTGGCGCATTGCCTGGGCGAGGACCTGCAGGATCTGCAGGTGCCGGCGGGCGCCGAGTTCGTGCTGGAAGGCCATATCCATCCGGGCGAGACGGCCCCCGAAGGCCCTTTCGGCGATCACACCGGCTATTACAACGAGGTGGAGACCTTCCCCGTTTTCACCATCGAACGCATCACCCACCGCAGTGAGCCCATCTACCACAGCACCTACACGGGCCGCCCGCCGGACGAGCCGGCGGTGCTGGGCGTGGCGCTCAACGAGGTCTTCGTGCCCATCCTGCAGAAGCAGTTTCCGGAGATCGTCGATTTCTACCTCCCTCCCGAGGGTTGCTCCTACCGCCTGGCCTGCATCAGCATCAGAAAACAGTATCCGGGCCATGCCAAGCGGGTGATGATGGGGCTGTGGTCCTTCCTGCGCCAGTTCATGTACACCAAGTTCATCATCGTCACCGACGACGACGTGGACATCCGCAACTGGAAGGACGTGATCTGGGCCATGACCACGCGCATGGACCCGGCGCGCGACACCACCATTGTGGAACACACCCCCATCGACTACCTCGATTTCGCCTCCCCCGTCTCGGGCCTGGGCTCCAAGATGGGCTTCGATGCCACCAACAAGTGGCCGGGGGAGACCACCCGCCAGTGGGGCACGCCCATCCGCATGAGCGCGGAGGTCGTGAAGAAAGTGGACGAGATGTGGTCGGCGCTGGGACTGCCGGGGGAGAATGAATGATGCGGAATGCCTGATGAGTGGGACGCCCGGGAAGGACTGCGTCCCTTCACACGTCACACAGGTTCAGACAAGCACCCGACATTGACCAAAAAACCATTGCCAGACAGCATCTTGTCACCAAACAGCCGCCACCGTAAGATTCACCGCCCGATGCCGATACTATGAACAGGGGCAGCAAGGCTGTCCGCGATGCCCTGCGTTGCCCTGCGATGAGATGATGACGACATGTTCTGGTGGCTGAAAAAGGAACAGGCGCCCCCCATGATCGCCCTGGTCCTGCCGGGCGGCGGTGCCCGCGCGGCCTATCAGGTGGGCGTGCTGCGCGCCGTGGCCCGCCTCCTGCCGCGGGACGCCCCCCTGCCCTTTCCCATCGTCACGGGCACCTCGGCCGGTTCCATCAATGCCACGGCGCTCGCCATTCATGCCCGGACCTTTCGCAAGGGCGTCCTGCGCATCAGCCGGGTATGGGAAAATTTCCATGTCAATCAGGTCTTTCGCGCTGACACCCTGGGACTGCTCAAGACCGGCGCGCACTGGCTGGCAGCCCTGGCGGTGGGCGGGCTGGGGCGTTACAACCCCTATGCCCTGCTGGACCGCAGTCCCCTCTACCCCCTCCTGAACCGCTATATCCCAACCGAGCGCATTCAGGAGGCCATCGATGCCGGTGTCCTGCGGGCGCTGGCCGTTACGGCCAGCAGCTACAAGACCGGCCACTCCGTCACCTTCTACCAAGGGGTGGCGGAGCTGGCGCCGTGGAACCGGCAGCGTCGCCTGGGCCGGCCGGCACAGATCACCATCGACCACCTCATGGCCTCCTCCGCCATTCCCTTCATCTTTTCCGCGGTGCGCATCGGCAACGAATATTTCGGCGACGGCTCCATGCGCCAGATCGCGCCGCTCAGCCCCGCCGTACACCTGGGTGCCGACCGGCTCTTCGTGGTGGGCATACGCAAGCAGTACAACGGCGAGGACGACGAGGAAGAGGATGCCCGCTATCCGACCCTGGCGGAGATCGCCAGCAACGTGCTCAGCAGCATCTTCCTGGACAGCCTGGACACGGACCTGGAACGGCTGGAACGCATCAACAAGACCATCAGCCTCATCCCGGACCGGCGCCTGGAACAGGGCGGCGTCGCCCTCCGCCCCATCGAGGTGCTCGCCATCTCACCCAGCCAGAGCATCGACCGTATCGCCGCCCGCCACGCCCATCTCCTGCCGCCGGCCCTGCGTTATCTGCTGCGCGGCGTGGGCGCCTACAGCAGACACGGTGCCACGCTGCTGAGCTATCTGTTGTTCGAACGGGCCTTCTGCCGCGACCTCATCGCCCTGGGTTATCACGACGCCATGGCCCGCAGGGACGACATCCTGCGCTTTCTCGCCCAGGACAGCGAGCCGGATCAGGCGGCCGCCTTGTGATGGAAACGGCGTTTCAACCCGTCGTGGGACGCAAGGGCACGACCGGGGCCTTGGGCGCGGCGGGATCGCCTACGCGGTCCACGGCCTTGCCGTTCAGGGCATCCAGCAGGCCGTTGTCGCCATAGACGGACTGCCACATCAACTTGTAGATACGAAGAAAGGACTGGGTGGGATTGCGGCACTTGCCGCGCTCCATCTCGATGCGCCACTGCAGCCCGGTGAGGCGCTGGCGCAAGCGGGGCGGTGCCTGGGCGATGGTGGCCTCGATGGCCTCGCGACGCTTGCGCTCGAAGGCCTCGGGATCCTGCTCGGCCAGTGTCTTCCAGGCATCGAAGTCGAAATGGTCTGTTTTTCTGCGATCGATTTTCTTGCTCATGAAAGGACTCCGCTCGTCTTCTATATATTCCCCTGCCGCCCGTCAGCCGCAAGGGGTGTAAAAAAGTCCTTGTATTATAACACGTTTTATTTCCGAAAGGGCATCAGCGGCCAATCCGGCCAGACGGCGCCGCAGGCTGGTATGCTGCTGATATCGATAAAGAAATAAGAAACCGTCCGGACATCCGGAAAGACCCGGAAGACAAGGAATCGACAGGCTGTTAGTAAGACAATCGATTGTCTTAGTAAAGGGAAACGGCGGCTACCCCCTCCCCCTTGTCTTTGTCCCTGGTAGCCGCCGCGCCCGTCCTTGCGCTGTGTCCCCGGGCCGTGCGGGACGCGCCCCCAACACGTCCGCCCGACCCACCTACAGCACGCAAGCCTGTCGTGTCACATGACGGCAGTCTCCGCGTCCTGCCATGTGACCCTGTCTTGAAGAGGACCCTGATAAAAGCAATAATCGAGCCACTTTTATTTATAAACGTTAAGGCAATGATTTATATCAAATTTTTTATTCATTCGCGGCACCGCCATAAAATGTACCTGAAATATGTAAATAGATCCGACACTTAGCAAAACCGAGGACGCCCTGCTCGCCCAAAAACTCCGCAAAAAAATGGCAAGAAAGCACATGATACAGAGAAAACGGTCGTTTAAGCCCGAAGAAAGTGTAAAGTCTACCGACAGTGCAGCACCGCCATTCGCATCAAGCAGGGAAAACGGGGCGCAGCAGGCTCACCATGGCCACGATGAGCAGCGGCATGGTGAGGTTGAGCGCCACACCCGCGCGCACCATGGCCGCCATGGGAATGCGCTCGGTGCCGAAGACGATGGCATTGGGCGGCGTGGCCACGGGCAACATGAAGGCGCAGGAAGCACTCAGGGTGGCGGCCATGAGCAGCAGGACCACATCCAGGTCGTTGCCCAGGGCCACCGCCGCGAGAATGGGCAGCATCACCTGGGTGATGGCCGTGTTGCTGGTGATCTCGGTGAGAAAGGTCATGAGCAGGGCGATGAGAATCAGCATGAGGGGCAGAGGAATGGCCGCAAAGGCATGGAGCTGTTCCCCCAGCCACTGGGAAAGGCCCGACTGCTGCATGCCGGTGGCCAGGGCAAATCCGCCCCCCAGCAGGATGAGGATCCCCCAGGGCAGGTGGCCGAAGGCCGCCTTGTCCAGGATGGGCCGACCGTCGCGTCCCGGCAGCAGAAACAGGGCCAGTGCCCCGGCGATGGCCACGGTGCCGTCGTCCACCCCCGGATAGGGCAGGAGACTGCTCCAGCCCGGAATCGAGAAGCTCTCCCCCTGGATGCCCTTGCGCGTCATCCAGGCCAGGGCCGTCAGGCCCAGCACCCAGGCCACGAAGCGCTCCTCGCGGCGCATGGGCCCCAGGCGCCGGCGCTCCGCCTCCAGGGTGTCCGCCGCCACGGCACTGGCCCAGGGAATCCGGCGCACCCGCCGGGCGAACAGGGCCAGTACCAGTGCCAGTCCCGCGAGCACCACCGGTATGCCCAGCATCATCCATTGCATGAAAGTGGGCTTGAGCGCGGGGGCATGGGCGTCCAGCATCTCCAGCAGCACCAGGTTGGGCACCGTTCCCACGGGCGTGCCCATGCCGCCGATGTTGGCGGCATAGGCGATGACCAGCAGCAGGGCGGCGGCAAAGCCCCCCGCCCGCGAGGCTGCCCCCGCCCCCGGGTCCTCGTGGTTGAGGCGGGAGAGCACCGCCAGACCCACCGTCACCATGAGCATGGTGGTGGCGGTATTGGAGATCCACAAGGAGAGGAAGGCCGTGGCCCCGGCAAACCCCGCCAGGATCTGGAAGGGACTGGCATGCCAGCGCGACAGGATGGCCAGGGCGATGCGCCGGTGCAGGCCCGTGCGCTCCAGGGCCTGGGCGATGAGAAAACCGCCGATGAACAGGAACATGATGCTGGTCATGTAGCGCGGCGCGACCTCCTTGGCGGTGGCGATGCCCGTCAGCGGCAGGGCCAGCAGGGGCAGCAGGGCGGTGACCGCCAGGGGCACGCATTCACTGATCCACCAGATGGCCATCCACAGGGCGATGCCCGCCATGGCCGGCGCATGGGGATGATCGGGCGTCTCCAGCAGGAGCGGCATGAGCAGCCCCGCGAGGGGGCCAAGGTAGAATGCGGTGCGCTTCATCGGTACGGCAGCCTCAAGCGTAGGGTAACGGGAGAAGAGATTGTAACCTCTCAGGCGGCGGGCAGGCTGACGATGAAATCCCGCACGCCGCGCATGATCATGCCCACGGCAACGAGATTGAGCAGCAGCCCCATGAACTTCTCCAGCGCCCCGAGGCCCCGCGCCCCCAGCACCGCGCTCAGGCGCCGCCCGGGGAGAAACACCAGGCAGGCGAGGAAAAAGACCACCAGCAGGGCCAGCAGCACCTCCGTCAGGGGCAGCTGCTCCTTGGTGCGCAGCACGATGAGGGCGGTGATGGCGGAGGGCCCGGCGATGGAGGGCATGGCGATGGGCACGAGGATGGGATTGTCGCTATAGTCGTCGGCGAAGATCTCCCGCGCCGAGCGGAAGATCATTTTCAGGGAAATGAGAAACAGGATGATGCCGCCCGAAATGCTCAGGGACCAGGTCTCGATGTGAAGATAATCGAGAATGGTGCCGCCCGCGATGGCGAACAGCAGCAGCACCAGCAGGGCCAATCCCAGCTCCCGCAACACCGCGCGGCGATAGGCCGCCGCATCCAGGCGCGCAAGGACGGCCACGACGAAGGGCAGGTTGCCAAAGGGGTCTATGACCAGAAACAGCAACAGGATGATCTGGACGAGTTCCACGCCGTGTCCTCCCGGGTGACCGAGTTTCCTCGGCCCTCAGCATACACCATCCCCTCTTGCGACCGGGGTACGAAACGGGCCAAGATGGCGCCATGCGCCTCGAGTTCACCAAGATGCACGGCCTGGGCAACGACTTCGTGCTCATCGACGCGGTGCGGAAACCCGTCACCCTGAGTCCCGGCCAGATCCGGCGCCTCGCCCATCGCCACTTCGGCGTGGGTTGCGACCAGGTGCTGGTGGTGGAGCCGGCCGTGCGCGAGGGCACGGACTTCCGCTATCGCATCTTCAATGCCGACGGGGGTGAAGCGGGCGCCTGTGGCAACGGTGCGCGCTGTTTCGCCCGTTTCGTCCACGCACGGGGGCTATCCGATAAACGCACCCTGGTACTGGACACCCTGGGGGGGCTGGTGCGCACCACGCTGCTCCCGGACGGCCAGGTGGAGGTGGACATGGGCGTGCCCCGCTTCGAACCGGCGGAAATCCCCTTCCATGCCCCGGCCGCCGCGACGACCCATATCCTGGAAATCGTGGTACCTGCGGCTGGTCAGGCGGACATCGAAAGGGTCGAGATCAGTGCCCTGGCCCTGGGCAATCCCCATGCCGTGCTGATAGTGGATGATGTGGAGACGGCGCCGGTGGCACGCCTGGGGCCGCTCATCGAAGGTCACGAACGCTTCCCCCAAGGGGTCAACGTGGGCTTTCTCCAGGTCGTCGATCCCGGCCGGGGCCGCCTGCGCGTGCACGAGCGCGGCAGCGGCGAGACACTCGCCTGTGGCAGCGGCGCCTGTGCCGCGGTGGTGGCGGGCGTGCGCCGCGGGCTGTTCCGGCGTGGCGCGCCCGTCACCATCGCCCTGCGCGGCGGGGAACTGCGCATCACGTGGCCTGGCGAGGGGCATTCCGTTATGATGACGGGGCCGGCAACCTTTGTCTTCGAGGGCAACATAGAACTATGAGCATTTCCTTATGAACATTCCATGTGACGAGACCGAGACCGTCACCGAGGCGGAAGTGGCGGAATACCTGAAGCGGCACCCGGACTTTTTCGTCAGGCACAGCGTGCTGCTCAGCGAGCTGGAGCTGCCCCACGACACCGGCCCCGCCACCTCGCTCATCGAGCGCCAGGTGGCCGTACTGCGCCACCTCAACCGCCAGTACCGGGAACAGCTCCAGGAACTGGTCCGCATCGCCCGCGACAACGACCGCCTCATCGAGCGCCTTCAGCAGCTCACCCTGTCCCTGCTGGACACGAACCATTTCGACCGGCTGGTACACCTGCTGCGCCAGGCCCTGCACGCGGATTTTCAGGCCGACGCCGCCGTGCTGCACCTCACGGGCGTGGACCCCGCCCCCCTGCCCGCCTTCGAAGACGACGGCTTCCTGCGCATCACCACCCATGGCGCGGCAGACGGCCCGCCTCCCGAGCTGTGCAAGATCATCAACCGGCGCCAGCCGGTGTGCGGCCGCTTCAACGAGACCCTGCTGCATTACCTCTTCGGCGAACAGGCCGGGACCGTGGCCAGCGCCGCCCTGCTGCCCCTGCACCTGGGCAGCGGCGAAGACGGCATCAGCGGACTGCTCGCCATCGGCAGCCGGGACCTGCGGCGCTTCCATGCCGAGATGGGCACGGCCTACCTGCGCCACATGGGCGAACTCATCGGCCGCCGCCTGCATCCGCACCTCACGCCCGCCCCTGGCAGCGTGGAGCACGGCCCCGCCTGAGCGGCAAGGCGCCATGGAGGCCATGGCCACAGGGGTGGCGCGTTTCCTCACCCATCTGCATGTCGAACGCCGCCTCTCGCCCCACACGCTGGCCGCTTACCGCCGTGACCTGCAACGCCTGCTGCACTTCTGTCAAGCGCAGGGCATCGCGACATGGGAACAGCTCGATGCCCACCAGGTACGGCATTTCGCAGCGGCCCTGCACCGCCAGGGTCTGGGCGGCCGCAGTATCCAGCGCCACCTCAGCGCCCTGCGCGGATGCTGCGAATTCCTGCTGGGCGAAGGCGTGCTGCGCCACAACCCGGGACGCGGCGTGGCGGCACCCAGGACCCCGCGCAGACTCCCCGCCGCCCTGGACGTGGACCAGATGCAGCGTCTGCTGGACATCGACGCCGGCGACCCGCTGGCCCGGCGTGACCGCGCCATCCTGGAGCTGTTCTATTCCTCCGGCCTGCGCCTGGCGGAGCTGTGCGGCCTGGACGTGAACGACGTGGATCTCGACGACGCCACGGTGAGCGTCACCGGCAAGGGCCGCAAGACCCGCGTGATCCCCATCGGCCGCCAGGCACGGACAGCCCTGCGGCGCTGGCTGGGCGTGCGGGACACCTTCGGGGCGCCCGCCGACGAGCCGGCGCTCTTTCTCAGCCGCCGCGGCCGCCGGCTCGCGCCGCGCAGCCTGCAGCAGCGCCTGGACCATTGGGCCAGGCGGCAGGGACTGGCGGAGCACGTCCATCCCCACCTGCTGCGCCACAGCTGCGCCACCCATCTCCTGGAATCCAGCGGCGACCTGCGCGCGGTGCAGGAACTGCTGGGCCATGCCGACATCGCCACCACCCAGATCTACACCCACCTGGATTTCCAGCACCTGGCACGGGTCTACGACCGCAGCCATCCCCGCAGCCGGAGGACGGACGACAGGGGAAAGAAGGCGGAAGACTGAGTCGCCCGCCAGGATCCAGCCGGCGGCGCCGGCCTCACGCTTCCTCCGGTGTTTTGTTGTACAATCTCCGTCCCTGCCACTGTCACTTTCTGAGGAGCGCGAGCGTGGAACAATTCCGGGGCACCACCATACTCTCCGTGCGCCGCGGCGGACGGGTCGTGCTGGGCGGCGACGGCCAGGTCTCCCTGGGCAACACCATCATGAAAGGCAACGCCCGCAAGGTGCGCCGTCTCTACAACGACCGGGTCCTGGCGGGCTTCGCCGGCGGCACGGCGGATGCCTTCACGCTCTTCGAACGCTTCGAGGGCAAGCTGGAGATGTATTCGGGCAATCTCACCCGCGCCGCGGTGGAACTGGCCAAGGACTGGCGCACCGACCGCATGCTGCGCCGCCTGGAGGCCCTGCTGGCAGTGGCCGACCGCAGCGCCTCCCTCATCATCTCGGGCAATGGGGACGTCATCGAGCCCGAGCACGACCTCATGGCCATCGGCTCCGGCGGTCCCTACGCACAGGCCGCCGCGCGGGCCCTGCTGGAACATTCGGATCTCGACGCCCGCGCCATCGTGGAAAAGGCCCTGGGTATCGCCGCGGACATCTGCGTCTACAGCAATCACCGTCTCACCATCGAGGAACTGGAGGAGGAACGCCCGTGAGCATGTCCGCCATGACCCCCCGCGAAATCGTCCAGGAACTGGACAAGCACATCATCGGCCAGGACGCCGCCAAGCGGGCCGTGGCCATCGCCCTGCGCAACCGCTGGCGACGCATGCAGGTGCCGGAAGCGCTGCGCAACGAGATCACGCCGAAGAACATCCTCATGATCGGTCCCACCGGCGTGGGCAAGACGGAAATCGCGCGCCGCGTGGCCAAGCTCGCCCAGGCGCCCTTCATCAAGGTGGAGGCCAGCAAGTTCACCGAGGTGGGCTACGTCGGGCGGGACGTGGAGTCCATCATCCGCGACCTGGTGGACATCTCCATCAAGATGACCCGCGAGCTGGAGATGGAAAAGGTCCGCCACCGCGCCGAGGAGATCGCCGAGGAGCGCATCCTCGACATCCTGCTGCCCCCGCCGCGGGACGGCGGTGGCGAGGAAATGGCGGATACGCGCCAGAAATTCCGCAAGATGCTGCGCGAGGGCAAGCTGGACGACAAGGAAATCGAGGTGGAACTGCGCATGGCGCCGGTGGGCGTGGAGATCATGACGCCGCCGGGGATGGAGGAGATGAGCAGCCAGCTCCAGAGCATGTTCCAGAATCTCGCGGGCGAGCGCAAGCGCAAGCGGCGCCTGCCCCTGAAAAAGGCCTTCAAGCTCCTGTGCGACGAAGAGGCCGCCAAGCTGGTCAACGAAGAAGACATCAAGACCCGCGCCCTGGAGAACGTGGAACAGAACGGCATCGTGTTCCTGGACGAGATCGACAAGATCGCCCGCCGCTCCGAGCACGGCGGTCCCGACGTCTCCCGCGAGGGTGTGCAGCGCGACCTGCTGCCGCTGGTGGAGGGCTGCACCGTCTCCACCAAGCACGGCATGGTCAAGAGCGACCACATCCTGTTCATCGCCTCAGGCGCCTTTCACCTCAGCAAGCCCTCGGACCTCATTCCCGAGCTGCAGGGGCGGCTGCCCATCCGCGTGGAACTGGAAGCGCTCACCGTGGATGACTTCGTGCGCATCCTCACCGAGCCCGATGCCTCGCTGACACAGCAGTACCAGGCCCTCATGGCCACCGAGGGGGTCACCGTGGAATTCACGGAAGACGGCATCGCGCGCATCGCCGAGATCGCCTGGCAGGTGAACGAGCGCACCGAGAACATCGGTGCGCGGCGCCTGCACACGGTCATGGAGCGGGTCATGGAGACGCTCGCCTTCGAGGCCTCGGACCTCGGCGGCAAGACCGTCACCATCGATGCCGCCTACGTCAACCGGCATCTGGAGGAACTGGTGCAGAACGAAGACCTGAGCCGGTATATCCTGTGAGGGTGGTGGCTCAAAGCTAATGTGATGCGCGCTGATGGAATGGAGAAACCGCCCCGTTACTCATTACGCATCACTGAGCGCGAAAAACAAACGACCGTCATGACCGGGAGCCACAGGACATCATGAACGCCACCCCCCGTCCCACGGAAATCCGCCTGCACCGGCGTTCGCGCATCCTGGAGCTGGCCTTCGACGACGGCAGCCGTTTCGAACTGTCCTGCGAGTTCCTGCGGGTGCACTCGCCCTCCGCGGAAGTGAAGGGCCACGGGCCGGGGCAGGAGATCCTGGTCACCGGCAAACGGGACGTCAACATCGAGCGCATCGAGCCGGTGGGACAATACGCGGTCAAGCTCTGTTTCGACGACGGCCACGACACGGGTCTCTATTCCTGGAGCCTGCTCTACGAGCTGGGCCGGCGCCGCGACGAGTTGTGGCAACGCTACCTGGATCGCCTCGCCGAGGCCGGGGCGCAACGTCAGGCGGAGGAAGAACAAGGGGCAGGAGAGACATGAACGAGGCGTCCGGCCGCCGGGACGGCGGTGACACCACCCACTTCGGTTTCCAGCAGGTGCCCGTGGCGGAGAAGAAGCGCCGCGTGGGCGCGGTGTTCGATTCCGTGGCACAACGCTACGACCTCATGAACGACGTCATGTCCTTCGGCATCCACCGCGTATGGAAGTGGCTCGCCATCCATCTCAGCCACGTGCGCCCCGGCCAGCGGGTGCTGGACCTGGCGGCGGGCACGGGCGACCTGAGCCGCCGCCTGGCCCGCCTGGTGGGCGAACAGGGCGAAGTGGTGGCTGCGGACATCAACGCCGCCATGCTGTGCCGCGGGCGGGAACGCCTGGTGGACGAAGGACTGGTGGGCAACCTGCGCTACGTCCAGGCGGACGCCGAGCGCCTGCCTTTCCCCGACGATCACTTCCACTGCGCCACCATGGCCTTCGGCCTGCGCAACGTGACCCGCAAGGAGGCGGCCCTGCGGGAACTGTACCGCGTGCTGAGGGCCGGCGGCCAGGCCCTGGTCCTGGAATTCTCCAGGCCCCGCCTGTCCCTGCTGAGCCGCGCCTATGACCTCTATTCCTTCCACGTCCTGCCGCGCATGGGCAAGCTCATCGTCGACGACGCCGACAGCTACCGTTATCTCGCCGAGTCCATCCGCATGCACCCCGACCAGGAGGCCCTGCTGGCCATGTTCCAGGCAGCGGGTTTCGCCCGGTGCGGATACCTCAACTTCTCGGCGGGCATCGTCGCCCTGCACCGGGGCTACAAGTTGTAGGAGCCCGGCATGTCCGTCACGCAGACCCTGCAGGACAGCGCCTTGCACGCCCTGGAAACCGCCATCAACCAGTCCCTGCGTCTGGACCCGGAGACCTGGCGCAAGCTGGACGGGCTGGGCGGCCGCCTCGCCGCCATCGAGCTGCGGGGGCTGGACCTCACGGTCTACGTCCGGGTCACGGCGAACGGCCTGCGTCTGGCCTGGCGCAGCGACGAAGGGCCGCAGACCGTGCTCAAGGGGACGCCTCTTGCGCTCCTCAAGATGGCCCTGGCGGGCGACGCGCAACAGGGCCTGCCCGAGGAGCTCGAAATCGCCGGCGACGTGGAGACGGCGCGCCGTTTCCAGGACCTGCTCGCGGGGCTGGACATCGACTGGGAAGAGCAGCTCGCCCGTCTCATTGGCGACGTGGCCGCCCACGAGACGGGCCGCGCCCTGCGCACCCTCCATGCCTGGTGCCGCCAGACCGCCGCCGAGCTGGAACAGGATGCGGTGGAATACCTGCGCGAGGAACAGGCCGTGCTGCCCTACCGGGACGAGGTGGAGGATTTTCTCGCGGCGGTGGACACCCTGCGGGATGATGTGGAGCGCCTGGAACAGCGGATACGGCGCCTGCAACGCCTGCTGCCGGACCGCGGCAAGCGGGAGGGGGCGTGATCCATCCCCGGCAGGTCCTGCGCCTGCTCAACATCAACCGCATCCTGGTGAAGAACGGTCTCGACGAGATCGTCTTCGCCACCCACCTCTTCCGCCCCTTCCGCTTCCTGCTCTACCTGCTGCCCTGGAACTGGCTGCGCGGCCCGCGTCCGCCCCGCGCCGTGCGCATCCGGCGGACCCTGGAAGAGCTGGGCCCCATCTTCGTCAAGTTCGGCCAGATCCTGTCCACCCGGCGCGACCTGCTGCCGGACGACATCGCTGATGAACTGGCGAAGCTGCAGGACAGCGTCGCACCGTTTCCCGGACACATCGCCCGCGGCATCGTGGAAAAGACCCTGGAAAAGCCGGTCACCGAGACCTTCGCCGCCTTCGACGAGACCCCCATCGCCTCGGCCTCCATCGCCCAGGTACACGCCGCGCGCCTGCTGGACGGACGCGAGGTCATCGTGAAAGTGGTGCGTCCCGGCATCGAGGACATCATCCGGCGCGACGTGGGCCTGCTCTACATCCTGGCCGACCTGGCGGAGCGTTACTGGAAGGAAGGCCGGCGCCTGCGCCCCCGCGAGGTGATCGCCGAATACGAAAAGACCATCCTCGACGAGCTGGACCTGGTGCGCGAGGCCTCCAATGCCTCCCAGTTGCGGCGCAATTTCAGCGGCTCCGAGCTGCTCTACGTGCCCGAGGTCTACTGGCCCTACACCCGGCGCAAGGTCATGGTGATGGAGCGCATCTCGGGGATCCCGGTGAGCGACGTGGCGGCCCTGCGCGCGGCGGGCATCGACCTCGAGAAGCTCTCGGAACGGGGCGTGGAGATCTTCTTCACCCAGGTCTTCCGCCACAATTTCTTCCACGCCGACATGCATCCGGGCAACATCTTCGTCTCCACGACCGGCCAGTACATCGCCGTGGACTTCGGCATCATGGGCACCCTGAGCCCGGAAGACCAGCGCTACCTGGCAGAGAATTTCCTGGCCTTTTTCAACCGCGACTACCACCGGGTGGCGGAACTCCACATCCAGTCGGGCTGGGTACCGCCCCAGACCCGCATCGACGAATTCGAATCCGCGATCCGCAGCGTCTGTGAACCCATCTTCGAGCGTCCCCTGAAGGAGATCTCCTTCGGCCGGCTGCTGCTGCGCCTGTTCCAGACCGCGCGCCGCTTCAACATGGAAGTCCAGCCCCAGCTCATGCTGCTGCAGAAAACCCTCCTCAACATCGAGGGCCTGGGCCGCCAGCTCTATCCCGACCTGGACCTGTGGCAGACCGCCAAGCCCTTCCTGGAACGCTGGATGCAGGACCACATCGGCCCGCGGGCCTTTCTCAAGACACTGCGCCGCACCAGCCCGGAAGTCCTGGAGAAGCTGCCCCAGCTCCCCCTGCTGGTCAACGAAGTCCTGGAGCAGATGCAGCGGGGGCGCCTCACTGTGGACCTGAGGCCCGCTGAACTGGCCGACATCCGCCGCGAGATCCGCCGCGGCCAGCGCCGCAACTACGGCGCCATCGTCGGCGGCGCCTTGCTCGTGAGCGCCGCCATTGTCGCCACTCTGGGAGAACAGGCCGGGGGCCTGCTGGCCGGCATCCCCCTGCCGAGCTGGATCCTTGGCGGCCTGGCGCTCATCGTCCTCTACCACGCCCGCCCCGGCGCCCACTGAATCCCGCCGCCCCCCGAACCGCGAGGCCGGATCGTACCCGGCAGATCCCTTGCCGACTGCAAGTCGGCGATCCCGCCATCCGTCCTCTGTCCTCCGTCCTCTGAATTGGGAGCGCCGGGTTATACCCGGCAAACCCCTTTGCCGGCCGTAACCCGGCGATATCAGGCCCTTCGTCGCGCACTCCCCCAGGGCCATTGTGATGCCTCTTTCACAAGGCCCGCCGCAACAGGATTTTGCTCGATATACCGCAGGGTTGCCGCCAGATGGCGATCATCGCGCATGTAGCGATCCCAGTAATCACGCTGCCACAGCGATTCAGAACAAGTCATGCCTTGTTCCATCTCAAGACAACGAATACGGCGGGCAGTATGGCGCTTCCAGGATTGCACCACTTTGCCTAAAGGCCAGCCCGATTTCTGTTCCATCAACACATGAACATGGTTGGGCATGATCGTCCAGGCCATCAAGCGATAGCGCTCGCCATCTCCAAACAAGAGACTCGCCTCCACGATCCGAGCACAATCGGGACGCCTCAACAGGCAGCTACCCAGCCCCTTGTCCAGCAAGGCCTCCAGTCTTCTGCGGCGTATCAGTGCCCTCTGTACAGGAGGAATGTTGCGGACCTCCTCGCCGATCCGCGCCAGCGCCTTTGCAGGCAAAGAATCAGCCAGATGAAAAGTGACATGCTGGATCAGCCCCGCAGTATCACAATGCGGCAGATAACCACGCGAATACCAGCCCCTTCCTTGGGTCGCTTCGCTGTGCTTTCCGAAAATTGCTTTCCTGCCCATGATTTCTCCCTCCCTGGATTGAGCTCCCACCAGCAGCTTGTTGCACAGGTGCTTGATGCCGACTACAAGTCGGCGATCCCGCCATCCGTCCTCTGTCCTCCGTCCTCCGTCCTCCGAATTGGGAGCGCCGGGTTGTACCCGGCAAACCCCTTTCCGACTGCAAGTCGGCGATCCCGCCATCCGTCCTCCGTCCTCTGTCCTCTGTCCTCCGTCCTCCGTCCTCCGAATTGGGAGCGCCGGGTTGTACCCGGCAAACCCCTTTCCGACTGCAAGTCGGCGATCCCGCCATCCGTCCTCTGTCCTCCGTCCTCCGAATCAGCGC